>MDSX01010888.1_pt1 | contig 63856 bp, 61 predicted proteins | sample 811141 | NCBI WGS metagenome assembly MDSX01 (sample SAMN05326642, study PRJNA326480) | marine metagenome | isolation source: seawater | place: Atlantic Ocean: South East | collected 2010 | reverse complement strand
ATTCGAATCGAGCGAAAAACGGGATTCGAACCCGCGACCTCCACCTTGGCAAGGTGGCGCTCTACCAACTGAGCTATTTTCGCAATTAAATGAACATAGCTTTATGTGTCAAATCGGTTGCAAATTTAAAACTTTTAAAACAACATCAAAGTGTTTTTAGTAAAAAATATAATAAAATATTATTTAATTTAATATATATAAATTACGACTATATATTTCATTAATTTCTTTGGTCTTATTGCGCTTTAAATCAATTGATTCATTATTTAATTTACTTATTAAGTAGGACGTACACACCACTAAATATTAATTATTTTGCTAATATTAAGAATTAAAAACAATCATATTTAGCCATAAATTGTCTTGCTAATTCATTGAACCTGAATTTGAAAATAAGTAGAATTAAAGTAGCAATATTTACCTATTTTATAATCACTATATTTATAAAAAATGGAAATAATCCATATTAACTATTGGAAATTTTCCATTTTATTGTATATTTGAGAATGGATAAAGAACTAAAAATAGAGGCAAAGCGTTTTAAAAAAGTTAGGGAAGAGCAAAATTATACCCAACAATCTTTTGCAGAGTTATTGGATATTGGACTAAGTACTGTTGACATTGAGCGAGGTAAAACAAAAATTCCAGGAAAGGCGATAATGAGGCTTTTAAAAGATTTTCAAATCAATCCGCTTTGGCTATTTGGAGAAAGCTTTCAACAATATGTTGTTATTAACGGAAGGGATGTAAGTCCGAAAGTGATCACCATAAAAGAAGACAATACAGAAACTATTGTATTGGTCAATCAAAAAGCTGCTGCGGGTTATCCGCATAATATTCAAGATGTAGATTGGTATCAAACCTTACCTATTTTTAATTTCCCTTTACCAGAATATAGAAATGCTACGTATAGAGGCTTTCAGGTTGAAGGAGATAGTATGTTACCTAATATTCATCCCAACGATTGGGTTTTAGGACGCTCAGTATCTAATGTTACTGAAGCATCAGATAATAAGATTTATATTGTAGTGCTTCATGATTCTGTTTTAGTAAAGAAGCTTCAAAAAACAAATGATTCATCAAAAATTAGATTAATATCTTTAAATGAGGAGTATCTACCCATTGAAGTTAATATTGTTGATATTCAAGAGTTATGGCAAGTTAATAGCAAACTTACTTTTGGGATTGATGAACCTTCAGGTAGTAATTTACTTAAAGAATTACAACAATCTATGGAAGACTTAAAGGGACAAATAAATAGTCTTAGATAAGGGATTTGCCTTTTAATTGTTTGATGTAATTCATTATTATTTTAGTAGCTCCTTTGTTGTTTTCGATAAATTTCTTAGCTATTTTACCCGATTTTATTCTAGTGTTTTTGTCAGTTACGAGCTTTTCTAGTGTTTTAGAACATTCAGTAGCATTTGAAATTGAAAACAATCCTTTCAATTCTCTTAGCTCTTTAGCCTCTGGGAATTTTTCAAAACGATTGCCAATTACGATTGGAACTCCAAATGTGGCAGGTTCTAAAATATTATGCAATCCGGTATCGCCCATCCCGCCACCTATATAAGCAATATCAGCATGCGAATAAATTTTTGTTAGTAAACCCACCGTATCTATAATAAGCACATTGTATTGAGATATATTAGTTGATTTCTTTGTTGAAAACAAGCTGCTTTTTTGTTGAATATTTTTTCTAAATGATTCAATTTTAGAAGTATTTATTTCATGAGGCGCAATTATAAACTTCACATGGTCTGGAGCTTTATTGATGTAGTCAATTAAAACAGCTTCATCTTCAGGCCAGGTACTTCCGCAAACAATACATAGATTATTTTGTTTGAATTCTGAAATAAACGCTAAGGTGTTATCTTGCAGTAATTGATTACTAACACGATCAAATCTAGTGTCACCACTAACAGTAGCTTCTTTGATGTTAATATTGTTTAATAATTCCTTTGAAGTTTCATCTTGAACAAAAAAATGATCAAAACTATTTAATACTTTTCTCATAAAAACTCCATGGGGTTTAAAAAAGATCTGTTCTTTTCTAAACAGTCCTGAAACCAAAAATGTGTGTATATTTTTTTCTTTTAATTGAATTAAATAATTGGGCCAAAACTCATATTTAATAAAAATGGCTAATGAAGGATGTGCTAATTCAATGAATTTTTTTGCGTTTGACATCGTGTCAATTGGTAAATAAAGAACAATGTTCGCAAGAGTTGTGTTTTTTTTTACTTCAAAGCCTGAAGGGGAGAAAAAGGTGACAATTAATTTATGGTCAGGAAATAACTCTTTTGTTTTTTCCATGATAGGAACACCTTGTTCATATTCTCCTAAAGATGCGCAATGAAACCAAATGGTTTTATCATTAGGATGAATGGTTTCTTTTAGGGTATTAAAAACTTTTTTTCTGCCATCAACAAACAGACTCATTTTTTTACTAAAAAAAGTAGTTAGCAAAATTAGCTTACTGGTTATAAATATTGAAAAATTATATAATAAATGCATCAGATGGTACTATACTGCTAAAATACGTTTCTTTATGGAATTACATTGTTTGTCGATTTCAAATTTTGTAATTTTGTACTTTATTTTGTAATAATTAAAGGCTTTAGGGCGAAACGTTTAAACGAGTATATTATTTTTACACACTCATATACTTGAATAGTAGCGAACAGCATATGCCCATTAAATAATAATAATTATAGGCGCATGAAAAAAATACAAATGGTTGACCTTAAAGGTCAATATAATAGAATAAAGGATCAAGTAGATGCATCCATTTTAAACGTAATTGAAACAACTGCTTTTATAAATGGTCCAGAAGTTCATGCTTTTCAAAAAGAATTAGAAGCGTATTTAGAAGTTAAACATGTGATTCCTTGTGCCAATGGTACAGACGCATTACAGATAGCTATGATGGGTTTAGGTTTAAAACCTGGCGATGAAGTAATAACGGCCGATTTTACTTTTGCTGCAACTGTTGAGGTTATTGCTCTATTGGGATTAACACCTGTTTTAGTCGATGTAGATCCTATTACATTTAATATTGATGTAAATGCTATTAAAAATGCAATTACTCCAAACACCAAGGCAATAGTGCCTGTACATTTATTTGGTTTAGCTGCAAATATGGATGAGATTATGAAATTAGCAAATGAGCATAACTTATTTGTAATTGAAGATAATGCTCAGGGTATTGGTGGATATTATGCCTCAAAAGATGGCACTAAAAAGAAAACGGGTACGATAGGACACGTAGCTTCTACCTCATTTTTCCCTTCTAAAAATTTGGGTTGTTATGGAGATGGTGGTGCTATTTTTACAAATGATGATGATTTGGCTTACACAATTAGGGGTATTGTAAACCACGGAATGTATATAAGGTACCATCATGATGTAGTAGGAGTAAATTCAAGGTTGGATTCAATTCAAGCTGCAGTTTTAAGGGCTAAGCTTCCAAATTTAGATGCCTATAATGATGCTAGGCGATTGGCAGCCTCAAAATATGCAAAGGCTTTTCAAGGAATTGATGGGGTAATTACTCCTGGTTGTTTTTGCGACTGTTCTATAGAAAATAAAGAAAAATGCAATTTACACGTATACCATCAATATACCTTAAAAATTATAAATGCTGATAGAGATGCGCTAGCTGCACATTTAAATAAAAATGGAATTCCTTGTGGTGTTTATTATCCAATTCCATTGCATTTGCAAAAAGCATATATAGATGATAGGTATAAAGAAGAAAACTTTAAAGTGACCAATCAATTAATAAAAGAAGTTATTTCATTGCCTATGCACACAGAATTGGAGGATGAACAAATCGATTTTATAACTTCAACGGTTATTGATTTTTTAAAAAACAATTAGCATGAAAAAAATATTGGTAACTGGAGGTTTAGGATATATTGGTTCCCATACCGTAGTTGAATTACAAAAAACAGGTTTTGAGGTTGTAATTATCGATGATCTTTCCAATTCTTCCAAAGAGGTTTTAAGTAGGATTACCTCTATTACTGGAATTAAACCTGATTTTGAAGAAATAGATTTAAAAAATAAACAAGCAGTTGAGCAATTCTTTAAAAACTATTCCATTGATGGGGTAATTCATTTTGCGGCTTCAAAGGCGGTAGGTGAAAGTGTGAATGAGCCATTAAAGTATTATGAAAATAACATTACAACATTAACCTACGTACTAAAGGAAATGATTGCGAACAAGGTGGCTAATTTTATTTTCAGTTCTTCTTGCACAGTTTATGGCCAAGCAGATGAATTGCCAATTACGGAAAATGCACCTACAAAACCTGCAGAATCTCCTTATGGCGCTACAAAAAAAATGGGTGAAATTATTATTGAGGACACTACAAAAGTAACTGCATTAAAGGCAATTGCATTGCGTTATTTTAATCCGATTGGAGCACATGAAACCGCTAAAATTGGCGAATTACCTTTAGGAGTTCCTCAAAATTTAATTCCATTTGTAGTGCAAACTGCAGCTGGAATTAGAGAATGTCTCTCTGTTTTTGGTGATGATTATAACACTCCCGATGGCACTGCAGTTCGCGATTATATTCATGTTGTAGATTTAGCAAAAGCTCATATTATAGCCTTAAATAGATTGTTAAAAAATAAAAACAAAGCAAAATTTGAGTTTTTTAATATCGGAACTGGAAAAGGAAGTTCCGTGCTGGATGTCATAAATGCTTTTGAAAAAGCTACGAATAAAAAAGTGGATTATAAAATAGTAGACAGACGTCCAGGAGATGTAACTTCAGCTTATGCAGACACTAGTTTAGCCAATAATGAATTAGGTTGGAAAGCTAAATTAGGTTTAGAAGAAGCATTGGCTAGTTCATGGAAGTGGCAGGAAAGTTTAAAATAAAGTAGTTAGAGTTCAAATGAAGCGGCACTAGTAGTTAGACTTCTATCTATCTTCCGCATTAGACCTTGCAATACATTTCCGGGTCCTACCTCAATAAAATGAGTAGCTCCATCTGCAATCATTTGTTGCATGCTTTGAGTCCATTTTACAGGTGCAGTTAATTGAGAAACTAAATTCTTTTTAATTTCTGAAGGATCAATAACCGCGGTAGTACTTACATTTTGATAAATAGGACATGCAGGATTTGTAAAAGGAGTATTTTCTATAGCTGCAGCCAATTCTTCTCTTGCTGGCTCCATAAGAGGGCTATGAAAGGCTCCGCCTACTGGTAAAACCAATGCTCTTCTTGCTCCAGCTTCCTTCATGGCTTCACATGCTAAATGGATAGCGTTTACTTCTCCTGAAATCACTAATTGGCCGGGACAATTATAATTTGCCGCTACCACAATACCAGGGGTTTCTGTACATATTTTTTCAACAACAGCATCTTCTAAACTTAACACTGCTGCCATCGTAGAAGGTGTTACTTCACAAGCTTTTTGCATTGCTTGAGCTCTTTTTGATACCAAAAGAAGTCCATCCTTAAAGCTCAAGGTTTTATTTGCAACTAAAGCGGATATTTCACCTAAAGAATGGCCAGCAACCATATCTGGTTGAAATGATTCGCCCAATACTTCAGCTAAAATAGTAGAGTGTAAAAATATTGCAGGTTGGGTTACTTTAGTTTCTTTTAATGCTTCCACTGTGCCCTCAAACATTATTTTAGTGATGTCAAAACCTAAAAGTTCATTAGCTTGATGAAACAATTCTTTTGCTTTGGAAGACTTTTCGTATAGGTTCAATCCCATTCCTGTAAATTGTGCTCCTTGTCCTGGAAAAATATATGCGTTCATCTGTTTGTATTATTTTATTATTGGAGTTTGTAAATCTTTATTTCTTTAAGATGATTATTGTTCTTAATTCGATTCAAAAATAATTTATTAATTAAATTTTATAAAGTTTAGTTGCTAACAAAGGTTTGATAAGAAAAATCAAATTTATGTTTTTCATCTTTCAAATGGAATTCTTCAGAAATAAGCTTCCAATCCTCTGAAGGGATTTCAGGAAAAAAAGTATCTGCATCAAATGAACTATTCACTCGGGTTAATTCAATTTTATCTGCTATTTTCATTCCTAGTTGATAGATCTCTCCTCCACCAATAATAAAAATTTGAGAATCATTTTTTGAGATCTCCAATGCTTCAGTCATGGAATGAACAATAATAGCACCTTCTGGATGGTAATCGGTATTACGTGTAATAACAATATGTACTCTATTTGGTAGTGGTTTTGGAAACGATTGAAATGTTTTTCGTCCCATGATAATATGATGACCAGTAGTTAATTTCTTAAATCGTTTAAAGTCTTTTGGTAAATGCCAAACCAGATCGTTGTCTTTGCCTAGTTCATTATTAGATCCAGCAGCAGCTATAATTGTAATCATATTTTTTCCTCCGAATCTAGTGTTTTTTTTTCAGCTTCTAGTTTCTGTATCACTTCTTTTTCTGCTTTCTTGTCTAATTCAGATATCTTTTCTTCCTGTAGCTTTTTTAGTTTTTCTAATTGATGATTTTCCCATTCTTTATCCATAAATTTATTTTTAATTAAAACATTAAAAACATGGATTAAAAATAAAAACCCCCATGCTACAATTGTCCATACAAACCAAGGATAGCCTATTGGAGTAATTTCCTTTCCAACTCCTAAAGCTAAATTAATAATGGCCAATAAAATGGCACCAACAATAAAATAAATAAAATGAGAAAGTAAACCTTTTTTTTGAAGAATTCGCTTTCGAGCATATTCGTATTGCTCTCTTTGTTCAGCGTCATTTCGAAATTCTTTTTTAGATTTAGAAAACATATTCTTTTTTTTTAGACTTAAGGTAAATATACTGTTTTTTTAAAATAAATTAAATAGCCACAGCACCTTTAATATGCGGGTGGTGCTCGTAATCTGTTAAAGTGAAATCATCAAATGTAAAATCGAAAATATTTTTCACTTCTGGATTTAAAATCATTTTAGGAAGCGGTTTTAGATCTCTTGATAATTGAAGATCTATTTGCTCTTGATGATTGCTATAAATATGTGCATCGCCAAAAGTATGTATAAAATCTCCTGCTTCTAGTCCACAAGCTTGAGCCATCATCATGGTAAATAATGCATAGGATGCTATGTTAAAGGGGACTCCTAAAAAGATATCGGCACTTCGCTGGTATAATTGACAAGATAACTTCCCATTGGCTACATAAAATTGAAAAAAAGCGTGACAAGGAGGTAAAGCTGCTTTACCATTAGCTACATTATCTGAAAATGTTTTACTGGTATCAGGTAACACACTTGGATTCCAGGCAGAAACTAACATTCTTCTGCTGTCTGGATTGGTTTTAATCGTTTCGATGATTTCTGAAATTTGATCAATTTCATCACCATTCCAATTACGCCATTGATATCCGTAAACAGGACCTAAATCACCTTTTTCATCTGCCCACTCATTCCAAATACGAACTCCATTTTCTTGAAGGTATTTAATATTGGTATCGCCTTTTAAAAACCATAACAATTCATAAACGATTGATTTTAAATGAAGTTTTTTTGTGGTTACCATTGGGAAACCTTTGCTTAAGTCGAATCGCATTTGGTAACCAAAAACACTTTTAGTTCCTGTTCCTGTTCTATCTTGTTTTGTGGTTCCGTTTTCTAAAACATGCTTTATAAGATCGTGGTATTGTTTCATAGATGACTCCTCGTAATAAAAGGGGGTTTTATAATAATAGATTCAAATTCTTATGAGGTTAAAAATAAAAAAAAGCTTTAGATAATTATTTCTAAAGGACCTTTATATTATTAAAAGTTATCAACGTAAATAGTGAATAACAAGAGGTTATATATAATTAAAATTTAAAGCAGGGATTTACCTCATAATCTTTAAAAGATAAAAAAAGAAACATTAAAAAAATGATTAAAATTAATCTTATCCTATAATCATTCCAGCGATGGTAGCTGAAATTAAAGATGCGATACTACCACCGATTAATGCTTTCATTCCAAATTTTGATAAGGTTTTACGTTGTCCCGGTGCTAATGATCCAATTCCCCCAATTTGAATGCCAATGGAAGCAAAATTTGCAAAACCGCATAACATATAGGTGGCCATGATAATTGACTTTTCATAGGTTAAATGAGTGGCATTGGCAACATTTTTAAGATCTGCAAGCTGTATATAGCCAAGAAATTCACTAGCTACTAATTTGATTCCTAAAAGTTGTCCCATCATCATCATATCTTCTTTTGCAACTCCAATTAACCACATTAATGGAGCGAATACAGTACCAAGAATGGCTTCTAATGAAAGTTGATCATAGGAAGAATTTGCTGCAACCCAGCTATTAATAGTAGTAAAACCTCCAAGCCAACCTAGAATTCCATTGAACATTGCTATAAAGGCAACAAAAACTAACAACATAGCGCCAACATTTACAGCTAACTTTAATCCTTCTGTAGTTCCGATTGCGATTGAATCTAATACGTTAGATCCAATTTTTTCTGAAGAAACTTCAACATCTGTATTGATGACCTCGGTTTGTGGGTATAATATTTTTGAAATTACAATGGCACCTGGCGCAGCCATAACCGATGCTGCTAATAAATGCTTTGCAAACAATAATCTAAGTACTGGATCATTACCACCTAAAAACCCAATATATGCAGCAAGAACGGCGCCTGCAACAGTTGCCATTCCTCCAATCATTACTAAAAGTATTTCTGATTTAGTCATTTTTTCTAAATACTCTTTGATAAGAAGGGGAGCTTCTGTTTGTCCTAAAAAGATATTTCCAGCGACACTAAAGCTTTCGGCACCAGATATTTTTAATAGTTTTGATAATAACCAACCAAAGGCTTTAACTACTTTTTGGATAACCCCAAAGTAAAATAACACAGATGTTAATGCAGAGAAGAAGATGATAGTTGGTAATACTTGAAATGCAAAAATAAATCCAAAGGTATCCATATCTACTACCAGTCCTTCAAATAAGAACTTACTACCAGCTCTTGTAAATTCTAATATGCTTACAAATACTTTTCCAACAGCCTCAAATGCATTTTGTACAAAAGAAACTTTTAGCACACCAATAGCAATAAATAATTGAAACGCTAAGCCAATACCTACTGTTTTCCAATTAATAGCTTTTCTGTTACTGCTAAATAAAAATGCGATAAATAACAAGGAAGTCATTCCTAAAACACCTTTCCAAATACTCGTAAAAGAAAAACCTTGACTTGGTATTACTCCTGAATTCGATTCTGATTGCAGTATTTCTTCTTTTTGTTCGCCGATGGAACTTATAAATTTATAATTCGATCCATTTTCAGTGAATATTAATGTTGAATCGGTAAGCTCACTTATTTTATACCTTCTAATAGTATCCGTAGGTTGATTGTAATAAAAAATCATTAACTTATTTTGGAACATATAATCTCCGGAAGCTTTTAAGTTTTCTTTAGCTTCTAATTCGTATGAAAAAGTTCCATCCCTTAGTGTTAAAAAGTCGTTTTCTGGATTTATACTTATTAAAGATTCTTCTTCTGCATTTTCAATACTAGAAAACTGCCATTTTTTCTCTAAGTTTTGTCCAAATGATAAAAACTGAACTAAAACTAAAACTCCAACTAATAAATATTTTTGCATAGGATGCTATTGTCTTTTTGAAATTTCGTCTCGAATACTTACTGCTTTTTCATATTCTTCACTATTAACTGCATCTTCAAGCATTTTTTTTAGTTTTTTTAATGAATGCTTGCTGAAGTCTTCTCGAGTAGAAATAGAAGATTTTTTATCGTCACCAGTAATAAGCTGTTTGATAACAGTCGCTGCTTTCTTGGAAAGATCATTTTTGTAGGGCTCTACTTCCGTTTTAATACCAGCTTTGTCTAGAATATTTTTATAGGTAAAAATTGGTGCATCAAAACGCAGTGCTAAAGCAATAGCATCACTAGTTCTTGCGTCTATTATTTCTTCAATGCCATCTCTTTCACAAATAATACTAGAATAAAAAACACCATCTAATAATTTATGAATAATTACTTGTTGAACAACAATATCGTATCGTGTTGCAAAGGTTTTAAATAAATCATGGGTTAGAGGCCTAGGTGGCATAATTTCTTTCTCTAGTGCAATAGCTATAGATTGGGCTTCAAAAGCACCTATAACGATTGGTAATTTTTGATCTCCATTTTCTTCACTTAAAATTAATGCATAAGCACCATTTTGAGTTTGACTGTATGAAATCCCTTTAATATTTAGTTTTATTAAACTCATTAAAATATATTAAAAAAAAACTGTTTAATTTTTTGGGTTCGCCTAAAATTAAACAGCCCATTTATTAAGGCCCAAATTAATAAAAAATTATGCGTTATTACTTTTAAACTCCTTTAATTTTTCTATTAGTAGTGGTACAAACTCAAAAGCATCTCCAACGATACCATAATCAGCAGCTTTAAAGAAAGGCGCTTCAGGGTCATTATTGATTACAACTTTTACTTTTGAAGAATTTACTCCTGCTAAATGTTGAATTGCTCCAGAAATACCAATTGCAATGTATAAATTAGAAGATACTGGTTTTCCAGTTTGTCCCACGTGTTCACCATGAGGTCTCCAACCTAAGTCACTCACTGGTTTTGAACAAGCAGTAGCTGCACCTAATACCTCAGCTAAATCTTCAATCATTCCCCAGTTTTCAGGACCTTTCATGCCACGTCCTGCAGAAACTACGATATCAGCATCTGCAATAGTTACTTTGTCGTTAGTTTTTTCTATAGAAGCCACCTTGGTATTAAAGTCTTTTTCTGATAAACTTGGAGAGAACGCTTCTGTAGTTAAAGAAGTATCATTTTCTAAAACACCAAAAGCATTTTTAGCAAGTGCAATTAATTTTTTTTCGGTAGTAATTTCTGTAGTAGCAAACGCTTTATTTGAAAATACGGTTGAGCTTATTTTAAATGGTGAAGTACTTGTTGGCAATTCCGTCACATTTGGGACAAACCCAGCTTCCATATTTACCGCTAATAAGGGTGCAAGATACTTGCTGTTTGCACTGGATGAAATTATTACTACAGGTGATGCTTCACTTTTTGCAGCTTGTGCAATCGTATCTGCATAAGCTGAAGCATTAAAAATTTGCAATTGATCATTAGAAACTTGAAGAACTTTAGAAGCTCCATATTTTCCTAATTGATCGGTATTATTACCATTTATGGATATTGCAGTAACCGAGGTTCCTAACATATCGGCTATCCCTTTTGCATAGGATACCGCTTCGAAAGCTATTTTTTTAAACGTACCTTTTTCAGATTCTGTATATACTAATACTGACATATTTTATTTTTTGTCATCCTGAACTAAATTCAGGACTTTTTTAAACATTTCTTTAATTTTATAAGTTTCCGAATTATTTCGGAATGATTTAACCAGCGTCTAAATCACCTTTGCTTCATTGTGCAACAGGTTGATTAATTCATCAACATTATCTACCAATTTAACAGCACCTTTTGAATCTGGTTTTGAGAAACCAGTAATTTTTGTTTCTATATTGGTATTTATTGGTTCTTTTACTTTTAACGGTTTGCTACGTGCTTGCATAATACCTCTCATATTTGGAATTCGAAGGTCAGATTCTTCAACAATACCTTTTTGTCCAGCTACAACTAAAGGGAGGTTAGTATTAATAATTTCATTACCACCATCTATTTCACGAGCTGCGGTTACATTGGTTCCTTCTACTTCAATATTGATACACATATTGACAAAATTAGCACCTGTCAATTTAGCAATCATTCCTGGAACCATTCCACCATTATAATCGATGGATTCACGACCGCCAATTATTAAATCATATTCACCTTCATTAGCAATATTTGCAAGTTGTTTTGCAACATAAAAACCATCAGTAGCAGCCGCATTAACTCTTATTGCTTCGTCTGCACCTATTGCCAATGCCTTTCTTAAAGTTGGTTCTGTTTCTGGTCCTCCAACATTTACAACATGAACTGTTGCACCTTGTTTTTCTTTAAACCACATAGCACGTGTTAATCCAAATTCATCATTAGGATTAATTACAAATTGAACACCATTTGTGTCAAATTTAGAATTTTCTTCAGTAAAATTAATTCTAGATGTAGTGTCTGGTACGTGACTTATACACACTAATATTTTCATAGTAATATTTTATTATTTATTTTTTTTAAGAAATTTTATGGCATAAAAAAGCTTTAAATTTCAAGTTACAAATATAAGGATATTTTTATGCTTTTTACTATGCACGCATAATAAAAATTAGTTAAAACTTTAGAAAAAAATAGGGAGCCATATATAAATAATAGTATTTTTGTAACTCTTTTTATAAAGAGAAAATTATGTAGTAGATTTTTTAAATCTGATACGATTCAGGTTTTTTTTAAATTATAATATTAAATATGAAAACAATTCAATTTAGAGAAGCTATTTGTGAAGCCATGAGTGAAGAAATGCGTCGTGATGAAAGCGTTTATTTAATGGGTGAGGAAGTTGCCGAATACAATGGTGCTTATAAAGCTAGTAAGGGAATGTTAGATGAATTTGGCGAGTTAAGAGTTATTGATACTCCAATAGCTGAACTTGGTTTTTCAGGAATTGCTATTGGTTCTGCTATGAATGGTAATAGACCTATAGTTGAATACATGACTTTTAATTTCTCCTTAGTAGGGATTGATCAAATAATAAATAATGCCGCAAAAATGCGTCAGATGAGTGGTGGGCAATTTAATATTCCTATCGTATTTAGAGGTCCAACAGCCTCTGCTGGTCAACTTGCTGCAACTCATTCTCAAGCCTTTGAAAGTTGGTATGCCAATTGTCCGGGTTTAAAAGTAGTAGTTCCTAGTAATCCTAAAGATGCAAAAGGTCTTTTAAAAAGCGCAATTAGAGATGATGATCCAGTTATCTTTATGGAAAGTGAACAAATGTATGGTGATAAAGCTGAGGTTCCAGAAGGAGAATATTTAATTCCTTTAGGGGTTGCTGAAATAAAAAGACAAGGAACGGATGTCACTATCGTATCTTTCGGAAAAATTATTAAAGAAGCCTATAAAGCAGCTAATGTGCTTTCTGAAGAAGGTATTGAATGTGAGGTTATTGATTTGCGTACCGTAAGACCATTAGATCATAAAACAATTTTAGAATCTGTTAAAAAAACGAACCGTCTAGTGATCCTAGAAGAAGCATGGCCTTTTGGAAATATTTCAACAGAAATTACATATCAAGTACAAGAACAAGCTTTCGATTATTTAGACGCTCCAATTATTAAAATAAATACAGCAGATACACCAGCGCCATTTTCTCCAGTTTTACTTGCGGAATGGTTACCCAATAGTACTGATGTAATAAAGGCGGTAAAAAAAGTGTTATATAAATAAGATATACTACATGTATTAATTGACTTTGTAAATTATTTTTTTAAAATTACTTTTCTTATTATTAATATCTTAACATCGAATTACTTTTGATGAGGCATTTTTATTTTTATATATTACTCTTTTTTACTTCATTGGTTCAATCACAAACCAAGGTAAGTGGGGAGATAAAAGATGAATTTGGAGATCCAGTTGCTTTTGCTAATGTTTTTTTTAAAGATTCTAATCAAGGAACAATTACCAACGAAAACGGGAGGTTCTATTTAGAATCTAATGAAACCTATACCACTGTAATTTTTTCATTTATTGGATATACTACTTTAGATTTAGATCTTGAAAAAAAGAGTAATTTTAAAATGAATATTATTCTAAAAGAAGAGCCTGCTTCTTTAAAAGAAGTAATTATTTTTAGTGGAAAACAGTCAAAAAAAAATAATCCTGCTATTGACATTCTTCGTAAAATTTGGGAAAATAGAAGAGAAAATGGGGTTAAAAAGTTTGATCAATATTCTTATAATAAATATGAAAAATTAGAATTCGATATAAATACTATTGACAGTAATCTTATTAAAAGTAGAACATTTAGAGGAATAGAATTCATTTTTGATAAAGTTGATACTTCAAGGGTGACAGGGAATACGTACCTGCCAGTTTTTATTAATGAAGCTTATTCAAAGGTATACGGTGATAATAAAATTGATAAAGAAAAAGAACTTTTAGAGGGTAATAAAAACTCGGGCTTTGAAAACAATCAATCATTGATAGAATTAGTGAAAGATTTGTATTCAGATTTTGATATTTATGACAATCATTTAAAATTCTTTGATGTAGCTTTTAATAGCCCATTATCTACAAATGGAATTAATATTTATAATTATGTGTTATTAGATAGTGCTTTTGTTGGTGATAAGTGGTGTTACAATATTGTTTATTATCCTAGAAGAAAAAATGAATTAACATTTAAAGGAGACTTTTGGGTAAATGATAGCACTTGGGCCATTAAAGAAATTAATTTACAAGCATCAAAAAGTGTAAATTTAAATTGGGTGCGTGAAATTTATATTGAACAAGAATTTGATGTACTAAACGATTCTACTTTTTTAATAACAAGAGATTACATGTTAAGTGACTTTAGTTTTAGGAAAAAAGAAAGTGCTCATGGTATGTATGGAAAAAGAACTACTCTTTTTAATAACTACAAATTTGATATTCCTAAGGACGAAAAATTTTATAAAGAGAATATAGATCCCTATGATTATGAAGTTTACAATCGATCTGATAGTTTTTGGGACGAAAGAAGAATGGAATCTTTAAGTAGTGACGAAAAAGGTATTTATAAAATGTTAGACACCTTGATAACAGTTCCACGATTTAAAAATTTATATACAATAGGTGCTTTAGTCGCCAGTGGATATTATGAATTTAAAGGTTTTGATGCTGGGCCAGTTTTTTCTGTTTTAGGTTATAATGACGTCGAAGGTTTGCGACTTCGACTTGGAGGAAGAACATATTTTGGTCAAAATGATATGTGGAGATTAGAAGGTTTTGGTGCTTATGGATTTAAAGATGAGAAATTTAAATATGGTTTGTCTGGCAAGGTATTGCTAAGTAAAAAAAACAGAAAAATTTTATTTGGAGGTCATCGAAAAGATATAGAACAAACAGGAGCTAGTTTAACCAATAGTAATGATGTTTTGGGAAGAAATAGAGCATCTTCCGGATTGGTTACAATAGGGGCAAACGATCGTTTAACCAATATAGATCTTTTTACTTTAGGCTATGAAATGGAGCCTGCTAAAAATTTTATTTTTAGAATAACAGGTTCTCATCGAACATTAAAGTCTGCTTCAGGTACCTTTAGTTTAAGTTATTATGATAAAAATGGCACCATTAATGACATATTAAAACAGTCTGAATTAGAATTAGGGATTAATTACACTCCAGGACGTAAAACTTCTGGGTATGGAGTAGAAAGAAAATTAATAAATCAAGGAGATTTTCCTTCCTTTTTCTTAGGTTATACTTTTGGTTTAAAAAATGTTTTAAAAAGTGACTTTGATTATCACAGAGTACAAACCTTATATACGCAACCTTGGAATGTTGGAGGTCTAGGAAGACTATATACCACCGTTGAATTAGGGAAAATATTTGGTACTGTTCCTGTTGGCTTATTAAGTCCTATTCCGGGAAATCAAACACTGTGGAGTATTTATAACACTTTTACACAATTAGATTACTACGAATTTGTAAGTGATACCTATGCATCTTTTCATTTAAAGCATAATTTTGGAGGACGATTTTTTGGGAGAGTTCCCTTGATTCGAAAATTAAATTTACGTGAATTGGTGGGTTTTAGAGCGGTATGGGGTCAGATTTCAGATGCAAATAATGCTATTAATGTTGGGGTAGATGGTTTGCCAATTCTTTACCAATCTCCAGAAGATATCTACTGGGAATGGAGTGCTGGGGTTGGGAATATTTTTAAAATATTTTCAATTCAACTTAATTTTCGTGGCAACTATTTTGATAATCTAGGAGCAAGGAACTTTGGAATAACAGGGAATTTTAGTTTTTCTTTTTAATAATAAAATCTTCTATTTTAAAAAGGAAATTATAATTTTGCATAAAATTTAGATATGGCTAAAAACGGAAACAAATCTTTTGATGTATTAATAGAGATACCAAAAGGAAGTAGAAATAAATACGAATACGATTTCGATTTACATAAAATTAGATTTGATAGGATGTTGTTTTCATCTATGATGTATCCAGCAGATTACGGATTTATACCTGAAACATTAGCGTTAGATGGCGATCCCTTAGATGTTTTAGTTCTTGGAAGTCAGCCAACATTTCCAATGTGTGTGATGGAAGTAAAACCTGTAGGCGTATTTCATATGGCTGATGAAAAAGGACCAGATGAGAAATTAATTTGTGTTCCAATTTCGGATCCTATTTGGAATCGTTTAAATGATCTGTCTGATATGAATCCTCATATGGTAAAAGAAATAGAACATTTTTTTCAAGTATATAAAGATTTAGAGGAGAAAAAAGTTGATGTTGGAGGATGGGGAGATGCTTCAGAAGCCTATGAGATTTTGAATAAATGTGTGGATAGGTACGAGAATAGTGAGCATAAAACTAATGGTAACTTTACCATTTAAAAGCTACTAATAAACATAAAGTTAACACCTCAGAATTAGTTTTCTGAGGGGTTTTTTATTCTATTTAGATTTACTACTTTTGCAAACCTTAATAATAAAATAATAAAATAATAAAATATGGAATCAATGATGATTTATATGCCAATAGCGGCAGCCATAATCGGTCTAGCTTATATGTGGATAAAAAGATCTTGGGTATTAAAACAAGATGCAGGAGATGGTAAAATGGCTGAAATTTCTAGCCACATTTATGAAGGTGCTTTGGCATTCTTAAAAGCAGAATATAAGTTACTAACCATATTTGTTTTAGTTTCTAGTGTTTTATTAGCAATTGTATCTCAAGTTGTAGAATCTACAAGTATATTAATTGTTATTGCTTTTATCTTTGGAGCTGTATTTTCTGCATTAGCAGGTAACATGGGTATGAAGATCGCTACTAAAACAAATGTAAGAACCACACAAGCAGCTAGAACAAGTTTGCCACAAGCATTAAAAGTTTCTTTTGGTGGTGGAACTGTTATGGGATTGGGCGTAGCTGGTTTAGCCGTTCTTGGTTTAACTGTATTTTTTATAGCTTTCTTTTGGATTTTTATGCCAAACGGTTGGACAAATACAACAGACATGACTAAAATATTAGAAACCCTTGCAGGGTTTTCTTTAGGTGCAGAATCTATCGCTTTATTTGCTCGTGTTGGTGGAGGTATCTACACAAAAGCTGCCGATGTTGGTGCAGATTTAGTAGGTAAAGTAGAAGCTGGTATTCCAGAAGATGATCCTCGTAATCCAGCAACCATTGCTGATAATGTTGGAGATAATGTAGGTGATGTTGCAGGAATGGGAGCAGATTTATTTGGTTCCTACGTAGCAACAGTGTTAGCTGCTATGGTTTTAGGGAACTATATTATAGATGTAAACAACATAGACCTATTTGCAGGCTTTGGTAAAATAGGACCTATATTATTACCGATGTCTATTGCTGGTATTGGAATACTTATTTCCATGCTTGGTACTATGCTAGTAAGTATTAAAAGTAACGATGCCAAAGAATCTCAAGTTATGGGAGCTCTTAATAAAGGAAACTGGTTTTCAATTTTATTAGTAGCAGTGTCTTGTTATTTCTTATGTATCTGGATGTTACCAGAAAGCATGAAAATGAATTTCTTTGAATCCAATGGTAATGTGTTAAAATATATTTCTGCAATGCGTGTTTTTTATTCAACTTTAGTTGGTTTAGTTGTTGGAGCAGTTATTTCTTCAGTAACCGAATACTATACTGGTTTAGGTAAAAAACCAATTTTAAATATTGTACAAAAATCTGCTACAGGAGCAGGTACAAATATTATTGCAGGTTTAGCAACAGGGATGATCTCAACTTTCCCAACAGTAATTTTATTCGCTGCTGCAATCTGGTCATCTTATGCTTTTGCAGGATTTTATGGTGTTGCTATGGCAGCATCAGCAATGATGGCTACAACAGCGATGCAATTAGCAATTGATGCATTTGGACCTATTTCAGATAATGCAGGTGGAATTGCTGAAATGAGCGAACAAGATCCTATCGTTAGAGAACGCACAGATATTTTAGATTCAGTTGGTAATACAACAGCTGCAACTGGTAAAGGTTTTGCTATTGCTTCTGCAGCATTAACTTCATTGGCATTGTTTGCAGCATATGTAACATTTACTGGTATTGATGGTATTAATATTTTTAAAGCACCTGTTTTAGCCATGTTATTTGTTGGGGGTATGGTACCAGTGGTATTCTCTGCCTTGGCAATGAATGCAGTTGGTAAAGCGGCGATGGAAATGGTATATGAAGTACGTCGTCAGTTCAAAGAAATTCCAGGAATTATGGAAGGTACTGGGAAACCAGAATATGATAAATGTGTAGCAATTTCTACGGAAGCATCCCTAAAGGAAATGATGTTACCAGGTTTATTAACTATTGGTTTTCCCTTAGTGATTGCATTTGTACCAATGCTTTTTGGAATGGATAATTTAATGATTGCTGAAATGTTAGGCGGTTATATGGCTGGAGTAACAGTAAGTGGTGTGCTTTGGGCAATTTTCCAAAACAATGCAGGTGGTGCTTGGGATAATGCTAAAAAATCGTTTGAAGCAGGTGTAATGATTAATGGTGAGATGACACATAAAGGGTCTGCCGCTCATGAAGCAGCAATCACAGGAGACACCGTTGGTGATCCATTTAAAGACACTTCTGGGCCATCCATGAACATCTTAATTAAACTTACGTGTTTAATTGGATTGGTGATCGCACCTATATTAGGAGGACATAGTTCTGAAGATAAAGTAAAAGTGTTAGAGACGGTCGTTGTAGTTGAAGAGGTAATGAAAAGTAACACTTCAGAATTGCAAGGAGTTTGGTCATTAGACGCTAGTCATTCTTATGTAGATTTTTCTATCAGACACTTTTTAGCTAAATCAAAAGGTAGTTTTCAAAAAATTCAAGGTGTCATAGATTTTTCTGATACCCCTTCTATGAACGTTACTATTGATGTTGAGTCAATTAATACTTCAAATGAAAATAGAGACAATCATTTAAGATCAGATGAGTATTTTGATACAGCTAAATTTCCAACGATGACTTTTGTTTCAAAAAGTTTTAAAAATACAGGTAATGGAATGAGCGTAACCGGAGACTTAACAATAAGAAATATTACCAAGGAAATAGAATTTCCTCTGATTTATCTAGGTAAACAAGATACAGGTAGGGGATATCCGTCTGCTGCTTTTGAAGGTGAAATTACGATAAAGAGAACAGAATTTGGTGTTGGAAAAGAAGGTGTTTCTCTTGGTGATGAAGTTACTATTGAATTTTCATTAGAACTCAACCCAAAGAAAGAAGATTAAAATTACTTAATTAATATTCATAAAAAAAACCTACTAAAATTAGTAGGTTTTTTTTATGAATATATTTTTAACGTTTTGTTTAAAACAATCCATTAATCTCCGCATCAATCTTATTGATGATGTTTCCAAGATCTTCTGGGTTATCTACAAAATCGATATGGTCGACATCTAAAATTATTATTTTTCCTTTTTTATATTGATCAATCCAGGCTTCATAACGTTCATTAAGTCTACTTAGGTAATCAATACTAATAGAGCTTTCGTACTCTCTTCCTCGCTTATGGATTTGACCCACTAAATTTGGTATCGAACTTCTCAAGTAGATTAGTAAATCTGGTGCTTCTGTTACGCTTTCCATTAAATCGAATAATGAGCGGTAATTTTCATAATCACGATTGGTCATTAATCCCATCGCATGAAGATTAGGGGCGAAAATAAATGCATCTTCATAAATCGTTCGATCTTGAATAATGGTTTTTTTATCTCTTCGAATATCTAAAATTTGTCGAAAACGAGAATTTAAAAAATAAACCTGAAGATTAAAAGACCAACGTTCCATTTTATTGTAGAAGTCATCTAAATATGGATTGTCTTCTACATCTTCATATTGAGCTTTCCACTTATAATGTTTAGCTAGTAAACGAGTTAATGTCGTTTTTCCAGCTCCTATATTTCCTGCGATTGCAACGTGCATAAAGTATTACTTTGGAAGAGTTAATTTAAATATACTTATCTTTTTTCCGTCATAAATATAAAGGAAATCTTGCGTAAGCTGCAAATCTTTTATACTTATTTCAGGAGATTTTATTTTTGTTATTTCTTGGGTCTCTTTATCGATGTAAAAGAGATCATTATTTTTTAATGCAATTAAATTTCCGTTTAGTTGTACGATTTTCTGAAAGCCTTCATTATTTATTTCGGAAAGAAGACTTCCGTAAATATTATAAGCTCTTATTTTAGAGTCTGTTAAAACATAACAATAATTAAAATTACTAGCGACTGATAACACTTCGCCGTTAATAGGTTGAGAAACTAAGATTTTATTTTTTAAGCGGTAGTTGTACAATTCTAATTGCTGAGAATCCATATTAATAAACCACAAGCTATTATTAGCAGCAACCATTGCCTGACTGGAATTTATGAATTCTGAAAGGTTATTAAAATTAATTCGTTCGATTTCAGACAATTTGTTATCTAATAAAACTACTGTATTAAAATCTTGATAGTAAACAGCAATAGTCATAGGATTGATGATGTCTACCGAGTAAATTTGACCTAATTGGAAGTCCTTAAAGTTAAATGTATTAGTGTAGTTTTTTTTGTAGAATACCTGATTTTTAACATAGTAGATGTCTTTATAAGAATCTATTCCTACAAACGTATCTGCATCCAATGGCCAAGTTTCAACTAAAGATAACTGTTGAGACCAAACCCAAACAGGGAATAATATAAAAAGTAAAATATATTTCAAATTGAACGAAATTTAAGGAAAAAAGTTATTTCAATGTAAAAAGAGACTTACATTTTAGTCATCCATTTAAATTGATACTTTGTATCTGGAATAACAGATCGTTCTGCCAATCGATACATTCTATCTGGTAATCGCATTAAATAGTCTCTTGCCTTTTCAGCTTCGGAATTTAATTCCGTAATTTTATCAATACTCCAAAGCACATTTAATTTTCTCATGATATCTACATAGTCAAAGCCTGTGTAAACACCAGCACGCTGGGCTACTATCGAAAACTGATCAAATAAAGATGTTTTTTCTCCGAATGATTCTCTTAAATTCATAGCAGGCATAATTATTTGAGTTTTCATCATATAATAGTAGGCCAACATCATTTCTGAAGGATCAATTTTAAATATTTCTTCAATAAAATGAGAATATGCTAAGTGATGTCTCATTTCATCTCCAGCAATTATTTTAGACATTTTTGCCAGGGTTTTATGTCCTTTTTTTCGAGCTAATTTGGCTACATTATTATGAGAAACATACGTAGCTAATTCTTGAAAACTTGTATAAACAAAGTTTTTATATGGGTCAGTTGCTGTTCCAATATCAAAACCATCTGCAATTAAATGTTGTGTTGAAATTTCAACTTCTCTCATATTTACTCTCCCCGATAAATATAAATATTTGTTAAGAACATCACCATGTCTGTTTTCTTCAGCAGTCCAGGCTCTTACCCATTTAGCCCAGCCATTATCTGGATCTTGATTGACTCCATCTAGAGACATAAGCCAAGATTCATAAGTTGGTAGTGCTTCTTCAGTAATTGTATCACCCACCAAACTTACCCAAAAATCATCATCTAATTCTTTTCCTAATTCTTGAATTTCTTTTACTTCTTCCAAAAAATTAGCACCTTGAGGGTTTGGTAAAAAGTCGGAAGGTTGCCAAATTTTATCAGCGTCTACTAGAAACTTATCTACAAATTGATTGATGTTTTTACCAAGAGTTTGCATTACTTCTTTACGGATATTTTCTAGAGACATGATTTTTATTATTTACAATGCAATATAACTTTATGAACTGAAATTACATATTTTATCTATACCTAATTGAATTTTTTTATTAAGATTAACTTTGTAATGGGCAAGAAAGATGTTGATTAGAGATGTATTGAAACTATGAAATTAAAAAGCAACTCTATATACTATTTAATTGAATTTAACTTGTGAATAAAAGTTGATGTTGCCTATGTTCTTGGTATAGCATTTATCAATCATGATATTTTTAAAAGATGAATTTTTCAATTTAAAGTGAAATTAAAATAAATTGAACAATTCTCATACAAACTATAATATCAGAATTGAAAATAAAAAAAGAAATGATAACTTGCCTTTTCTATGAAACAAGCATATAAAATTTTTACAATCAAAGGGATGATAATTAGGGAACAACATGTGACTGATTTATTAAATAGTATTGACACATGAAACCATCTCCCAGAAAATTAGAAATTATTTCCGTAGCCTCTACCCTTTTTAAAGAAAAAGGTTATAGTGCTGTCACGATGCGAGATATCGCAAAAGTAATGGGAATTAAAGCTGCTAGCCTTTATAATCACATACAGAACAAAGAGGATATTCTTACATTTATTATTATATCACTGGCGGAAGAGTTTATTGATGGATTAGAAAAAATAAAAAGTGGCAATAATGATTGCATATATAAATTAAAGCAAATTATTATTTTACATATAGATATTTCCAGCAGGAATACTAACGGAATGGCTTCTTTAAATAACGATTGGATGCATTTAAAGGATCAATTAAACCATTATTTAGCCTTGCGTATGGAATATGAAAATTCTTTTAGAAATATTATCAGTGAAGGTATTTTAAAAAATGAAATAAAAAATATAAATCCCGATATTATGGTATTTTCTATCCTATCTACCTTAAGATCATTATACCTTTGGGTCCCAAAAAAAGATGATATGGAGCCTTCACTTTTAGCTGCTAACTTAAGTGAAGTGCTGTTAAAAGGAATAAATAAATAAATAGTAAATATTTAGTATCTTTGTAACGTAAACTAACGATTGTTAGTTGAAATAAATATTATAATTGTGGCTAAATTTCATTCCCTTGAAGTAAAAGATATTTATAAAGATACTGACGATTGTTCGGTCATAGCGTTTAATGTACCGGAGGATTTAAAAAAAACATTTAAGTTTAAGCCAGGCCAATATTTAACCTTAAGAGACACGATAGATGATGAGGATATTAGGCGTTCTTATAGTTTATGTTCTAGTCCTTTGGATCATGAATGGAAAGTAGCAGTTAAGAAAATACCTGATGGTAAATTTTCAACTTTTGTAAACGAAACTCTAAAAAAAGGTGATGTTTTAAAAGTAATGAAACCGATGGGTAGGTTTGGCATTGCAACTTCTGAGACACCAAAAAATTATATTTTTTTTACAGCGGGTAGTGGTATTACCCCTATACTTTCGATATTGAAAACTCATTTAGAAATGGAACCTAATAGTACCTTCAAATTATTTTATTTGAACCGTACTGTTAAATCTATTATTTTTAAAGAAGAAATAGAACAACTTAGAAATCAATATTTCGGAAGGATTGAGTTGTTTTATTTTTTAACTAAAGAATACAGAGATGTAGAATTGTTTAATGGGCGGTTTTCAAAAGAAAAATTAGAAATAATTTTTGATAAATTAGTAGATGTTTCAAGTTTAGATGAATGCTTTCTTTGTGGCCCTGAAGAAATGATTTTTTTAGTAAAAGATGAATTGATAAAAGCAGGAATGGCCTCAGAAAAGATTCATTTTGAGTTATTTGTAACAGGTCTTTCAAAAGAAAATGTCAAGGAAACTAAAAACACTGAAATATCAGAAAGAGATCAAGTTGAAATTACCATTATAGATGGAGGTAAAGAATTTCATTTTGGTATGCCTAAAGGAGACGGAAATATTCTGGATGCCGCTTTAAATGCAGGTTCAGATTTACCATTCGCTTGTAAAGGTGGAGTTTGCAGTACATGTAAATGTCGAGTAGTTGAAGGAGAGGTGTTCATGAAAGTGAATTATGCCTTAGATGAAAAGGAAGTTGCACAACAATATGTGTTAAGTTGTCAAGCTGTTCCAACAACTAAAAAAGTAATAGTAGATTTTGATGTTTAGTCATAAATCCAATAGGTTTATATTGAAAATAAAAATTGAAGTTCAACTCGCTAAAGGTTAATAGCCAAAAGGCAAAAACATAAAAAAATGAGTAAAGAACAAATAAAAAATTTAGAAACTCAATTTGAAGCACGCATTGCTCGTGACGAAAAAATTGAACCAAAAGACTGGATGCCAGAAAAGTATCGCAAGACACATATTAGACAAATGTCTCAACATGCGCATTCTGAAATTGTAGGAATGCTTCCAGAAAGCAATTGGATTACTAGGGCTCCTTCTTTAAGAAGAAAAGTAGCATTATTAGCAAAGGTTCAAGACGAAGCTGGGCATGGATTGTATTTATATTCTGCAACGGAAACTTTAGGTATTTCAAGAGAAGAATTATATAACCAACTTCATACGGGTGCAGCAAAATATTCGAGTATTTTCAATTATCCAACGGTAACTTGGGCAGATATGGGTGCAATAGGCTGGTTAGTAGATGGTGCCGCTATAATTAATCAAGTTCCGCTCTGCAGTACATCGTACGGACCCTATGCAAGAGCTATGGTTCGTGTATGCAAGGAAGAAAGTTTTCACCAACGTCAAGGATATGAAATTATGATGAAATTGGCAAATGGAACAATGGAACAAAAGGATTTAGCTCAAGATGCTCTGAATCGCTGGTGGTGGCCAAGCCTTATGATGTTAGGTCCAACGGATGCAGAATCTATTCATACAGAACAATCTATGAAATGGAAATTAAAACGTAAATCTAATGATGATTTACGTCAGCAATTTATAGATCAAACTGTTCCTCAAGCCGAATTGATTGGGCTAACAATTCCTGATCCAGACTTAAAATGGAATGATGAACGTGGTAGTTACGACTATGGTAAAATTAATTGGGAAGAGTTTTGGCAGGTTGTAAAAGGTCATGGGCCTTGCAATAAAGAGCGAATGAGAGCTCGAGTAGGAGCATGGGAAGAAGGCGAATGGGTTCGTGATGCGGCTATGGCCTATGCTGAAAAGAAACAAGAAAGAAAAGAAAAACAAGTTGTATAAAAACAGATAGTCATGTCAAAAAAAAATTGGCCAATTTGGGAAATTTTTGTCAGAAGTAAAAACGGGTTAGAACATCGTCATTTTGGAAGTCTTCATGCAGCAGATGCAGAGATGGCTCTAGAGAATGCGCGTGATGTTTATACGAGACGAAATGAAGGTGTAAGTATTTGGGTTATAGAATCTAAACACATAACAGCTTCAAACCCTGATAATAATGGTGAATTATTTGAGCCTGCTCAAGATAAAGTATACCGCCATCCAACCTTTTACGATTTACCAGACGAAGTAAAACACATGTAATGAAAGAGAATCTATATAACTATATTCTTGGTATCGCAGACAACAGTCTAATTCTAGGACAACGTATGGGAGAACTCTGTGGTCATGGACCAAGTTTGGAAACAGATATTGCTTGTACTAATATATCATTGGATTTATTGGGGCAAGTACGAAGTTATTTTCAATACGCTGTGAAAATTGCAGGAGATGATAGAACCGAAGATGATATCGCAATGCTTCGCAAAGAACGCGACTATAAAAATGTATTATTAGTAGAACAACCAAATTTAAATTTTGCACATACTATTGGGCGTCAGTTTTTATTTGATGTTTATCATTTAGCCTTTTTAGCTGAATTGCAAAAAAGTACAGATTTAACACTATCGGCTATTGCTAATAAATGCATCAAAGAAGTGAGTTATCACGAGCGATTTTCATCTGATTGGGTGAAGCGATTAGGTGATGGTACAGCAGAAAGTAAAGAAAAGATACAAGAAGCCATCAATGATTTATGGACCTATACTGATGAATTATTTCATCAAACAAAAGCTGACAAAGCGATGGTTTTAGAATGTGTAGGAGTAGATGTTACAAAACTTAAAGACAACTACTACAAAAGAGTTAAGGATCTTTTAGAAGAAGCAACACTCCAAATTCCCGATTCTAAATGGTTTCAAAAAGGAGGTAAAGAAGGAATTCATACGGAGCATTTAGGATATTTATTAACTGATTTACAATACATGCAACGCACCTATCCGAATATGGAATGGTAAGATGAATAAAACGCAACAACATATCGACCCAATTTTAATTCCAATACTAGAACAGGTTTCTGATCCAGAAATCCCTGTATTGTCTATTATGGATATGGGAGTTGTGCGTTCTGCATTAATCATAAATGGTATTGTAGAAGTTGAAATCACACCAACTTATAGTGGTTGTCCTGCAATGGATGTTATAGGAGATGATATTGAAAAAGCATTAAAAAATGCTAGCTATGATTCCAAAATAGATTTAATCCTTCACCCAGCTTGGACGACCGATTGGATTACACCAATAGGAAGAAAAGCATTAGAAGATTATGGTATAGCTGCACCCTTAGAAGCTGACGCTGATAAAGAGGTATTATTAAATGGAAAACGATTGATCAAGTGTACCAATTGCCGTTCACAAAACACAAAATTAGTAAGTCAATTTGGATCAACTGCTTGCAAAGCTTTATTTAAGTGTGAAGATTGTCAAGAGCCATTCGACTATTTTAAATGTCTTTAACTTAATATTGATAAATGAACAATAGTATTCTTATAAAAATAGAAAATCAAGTTGCTTATATAACACTTAACAGACCTGATGTATTTAATAGTTTCAACCGAGAAATGGCATTGTTACTTCAAAGTATATTGGATGACTGTGAATATAATAATGAGGTTAGATCTATTGTTATTACCGGAAACGGAAAGGCGTTTTGTGCTGGTCAAGATTTAAAGGAAGTTACTAGTTCAGAATTAAATCCTGGTTTTAAAAAAATATTAGAAGAACATTACAATCCCATTATCACTAGAATTAGATCTATTCATAAACCTATTATAGCAGCTGTAAATGGTGTAGCAGCAGGAGCAGGAGCAAATATTGCTTTGTCTTGTGATTTGGTTGTAGCGTCAAATAAAGCTAGTTTTATCCAAGCATTTAGTAAAATAGGATTGATACCAGATAGTGGTGGGACTTTTTTTTTACCAAGATTAATTGGTTTTCAGAAAGCCACTGCTTTAATGATGTTAGGAGATAAAGTGACGGCTGAAGAAGCGGAAGAAGTGGGAATGATTTTTAAAGTGATTTCATCCGAAAGTTTTAATGGAGAAGTTGAAAAACTAGCTGTTAAATTAGCAAATATGCCGACCAAAGCTTTAGGGCTTATTAAAGAATTATTAAATAAATCAAATACAAATACCTTAGAGCAACAATTAGAATTAGAAGGAAAATTACAAATTGAAGCTGCTCTATCTGAAGATTATACAGAAGGAGTTAATGCTTTTATGGAAAAGAGAAAGCCAATTTTCAAAGGAAAATAATGAATAAAGAAACCTTGATACAAGTCCATGATAAAGTGAAACCATACATTCATCGCACACCTGTACTTAGTTCTGAGTTGATAAATGAAATTACAGGTTGTAAGGTGTTTTTTAAATGCGAGAATTTTCAAAAAATGGGAGCTTTTAAAATGCGAGGTGCAGCAAATGCAATTTTAAGTCTATCAGAGGAACAGCGTAATTGTGGAGTGGTAACACATTCGTCTGGAAATTTTGCTCAAGCTTTATCATTAGCAGCAACTAAAATGAATGTTAAAGCATATATAGTAATGCCTAAAAATGCACCACAAGTAAAAAAAGATGCTGTTAAAAATTATAAAGGTGAAATAATAGAATGTGAGTCTAATTTAAAAGCTCGCGAAGCAGCAGCTGAAAAAATTAGAATAGAAAAGAATGCTACCTTTATACACCCTTCAAACGATGATCAAGTAATTTTAGGTCAAGGAACTTCGGCCAAAGAATTATTAGAAGATTATCCCGATTTAGAGGTTATTTTTACTCCAGTTGGAGGAGGAGGTTTATTGGCAGGAACTGCTTTATCTGCTAACTATTTTTCAGATAAGTGTGAGGTAATAGGTGCAGAGCCAGAAAATGTGGACGATGCTTATCGATCTTTAAAAAGTGGGAAAATAGTATTTAATGATAATTCCAATACCATCGCAGATGGTCTAAGAACATTTTTGGGGGATCGAAATTTTCCGATCATATTAGCACATGTCAAAACTATTATACGAGTTAGTGAAGATGAAATTATCAATGCGATGAAATTGATATGGGAACGAATGAAAATAGTAGTGGAGCCTTCAAGTGCCGTTGCTTTTGCAGCATTACTAAAAGAAAAAAATAATTTTAAAAATAAAAATATCGGTATTATCATTTCCGGTGGTAATGTAGATTTAAATAATTTACCGTTTTAAATATATAGTATGACAGTTGGAATTATAGGAGGTGGTACGATGGGAAGTGGAATAGCGCAGGTAGCTGCTACTGCAGGTTGTATCGTAAATTTATACGACACCAATCAAATAGCTTTGGATAAAGCCAAAGCTTCCCTTGAAAAAATATTAAATCGTTTAATTGAAAAAGGTCGCATCGATACTAAAGAGAAGACCCGAATTCAGAACAATATTAATTATGTTGGTTCTTTAAAAGAATTAAGTGATTCTAATTTGACCATTGAGGCCATTATTGAAAATCTTGACATTAAGCAAAAAGTGTTTTTAGAGTTAGAAAATTATGTTAGTGAAGAATGTATTATTGCATCAAATACCTCAAGTTTATCAATAGCATCTATAGCTGCATCATTAAAAAACCCTAAACGTTGTGTTGGAATTCACTTTTTTAATCCAGCACCATTAATGAATTTGGTTGAGGTTATTCCTGCTATTCAAACATCATATGAAGTGCTTGAAAAAACAATAGATACGATAACTAGTTGGAAAAAAACAGTAGCAGTTACTAAAGACACACCCGGTTTTATAGTCAACAGAGTTGCTAGACCATTTTACGGTGAAGCTTTGCGTATTTACGAAGAAGGTATAGCAGATTTTGAAACCATAGATTATAGTTTAAAGACATTAGGTGGTTTTCGAATGGGTCCATTTGAATTAATGGATTTTATAGGCAATGATATTAATTATACAGTTACAGAAACGGTGTTTAAGGCTTTCTATTTCGATTCAAGATACAAGCCCTCATTTACACAAAAACGTTTTTTAGAAGCAGGCTATTTAGGACGTAAATCTGGAGTTGGTTACTATGAATATGATGAAAATAGCAAACGTGTCATTTCAAAAGAAATTAAAACACCTCAAAATAGAGGATTGTCTCAGCAAATATTTGATAGGGTTTTAGTTATGCTAATCAATGAAGCAGCAGATGCATTATTTTTAAACATAGCTTCAGCCGAAGATATAGATACCGCAATGACAAACGGAGTAAACTACCCAAAAGGCTTATTGGCTTGGGCAGATGAAAAAGGAATAAATTGGTGTGTAGATAACATGGATAATTTATACAACGAATATCATGAAGACCGCTATCGTTGTTCTCCATTGCTTCGGAAAATGAATCGAGAAAATAAAACTTTTTTTTAATGAAAGGAGAGTTAATACCCTACAAGATGTTAAGTCAAGATGCTTACAGTCAATCGTTAGGCGTCAAAATATTAGACTGTGAGATTGGAAGTTGTAAACTAGGAATGACAATTCTTAAAGAAATGTTGAATAGCATGGATAAAGCTCATGGTGCTATAACCTATGCTTTAGCGGACACCGCTTTTGGCTTTGCAGCAAATACACATGGGAAGTATGCGGTTTCTATCGAAACATCTATTAATCATATAGAAGCTTTAGAAATAGGGGACTACATTACAGCTGAAGTTACATTGGATCTTCAGAAAAATAAAGTTGGATTTAATATAGTTGAAATAAAACGTGGAAATGAATTAGTAGCTCTTTTTAAAGGAGTGGTTTATAGAACAGAGAAAGATTGGAAAAAATAAAATGATTAACGATTTGTGATTTGAGGATTAAGAAGTGTAAAGTTTATTTTAACAACATTAAATCCTTAGTCTCAAAGATAAATTTAACACATAAAATAGAACTCATAAGAATAGTTTTTTAAAAGAGAGTAGCACTTCAAAAATCGGTTAATCCGCAATTAAGAATAAAAATGGAAGCATATATCATAGACGGAATAAGAACACCTATTGGAAATTATAAAGGAACATTATCAACTATTCGTACCGATGATTTGGGAGCTTTGGTTATTTCAGAGATTGTAAAGCGTAACTCTAATATTCCAAAAGAAGCCTATGATGATGTCATCATGGGCTGTGCAAATCAAGCAGGTGAAGACAATCGAAATGTTGCACGTATGTCATCCTTATTAGCAGGCTTGCCTTTTACCGTTCCAGGAGAAACGGTCAACAGACTTTGTAGTTCAGGATTGTCAGCAATTATTCATGCAAATAGAGCTATAAAAGCCGGTGATGGGGATTTGTTTATTTCAGGAGGAGTTGAGAATATGACTCGTGGGCCCTATGTAATCGCAAAGCCATCAACAGGTTTTGGAGGAGATTCTAAAATGTATGATTCTACTTTTGGGTGGCGTTTTATAAACCCAAAAATGAAAGAGCTTTATGGTGTTGACGGTATGGGAAATACTGCTGAAAATTTAGTAGAAAAGTATAATATATCTCGCGAGGATCAAGATAAGTTCTCTTATTGGAGTCAAATAAAAGCAACAAAAGCTCAAGAAAATGGACGTTTGGCAAAAGAAATAATTACTGTTAAAATTCCACAACGTAAAAAAGAGCCAATTCAATTTTCTAAAGATGAATTTGTTAAGCCTATGACATCTTTAGCGGTTTTAGGGAAACTTAGACCTGCTTTTAAAAAAGAAGGAGGAAGTGTTACTGCAGGTAATTCTTCAGGGTTAAATGACGGTGCTGCTGCAACTATTATAGCTTCTGAGAAAGCCGTAAAAAAATACAATTTAAAACCCATTGCACGAATTGTTAGTTCTGCAGTCATTGGTGTAGAACCTCGCATAATGGGAATTGGTCCCGTAGAGGCTTCTAATAAAGCATTGAAAAAAGCAGGATTAACCATAAACGATATGGATGTAATAGAATTAAATGAGGCTTTCGCAGCACAAGTTTTGGCATGCACTAGAGCTTGGGGTTTAGCTGATGACGATCCTCGATTAAATCCAAACGGAGGTTCTATTGCTATCGGACACCCCTTAGGAGTAACTGGAGCAAGAATAACCTATTCTGCAGCCTTAGAATTAAAAGAGCAAAATAAAAAGTACGCATTGATCACCATGTGTATCGGCGTAGGGCAAGGATATGCTGCAATTATTGAAAATGTAAACTTAAATTAAAGTCATGAAAAAACTAGAAAGCTATATTAATGGACAATGGGTTTATGGTTCAGGTGAAGGTGTTCCAATGGTCGATGCTGTTACTGGTGAAATTGTGGCCTTATCTAATACTAAAGGTTTTGACCTTTCTGAAGTACTGCATTATGGAAGGCTAAAAGGAGATGTTTTACGAAAAATGACTTTTCAAGAGCGTGGTAATATGCTTAAAAAATTGGCTTTTTATCTTATTAAAAAGAAGCACTATTTTTATGACCTTAGCTACCGTACTGGAGCTACAAAAGTTGATAGTTGGATTGATATAGAAGGAGGTTTTGGTAATTTATTTGCCAACGCTTCTTTACGAAAATTATTTCCTAATCAGTCTTATCATATAGAAGGAGAACCTATTGATTTGTCTAAAGGAGGCCGATTTATGGCTCATCATATATTAGTTCCCAAAAGAGGTGTTGCAATACATATTAATGCCTATAATTTTCCTGTTTGGGGAATGTTAGAGAAATGTGCAGTAAACTGGATGGCAGGTGTTCCAGCTGTAGTTAAGCCAGCGACAAATACTTCCTTTTTAACGGAAGCTGTAGTTAGAGAAATTATAGCATCGAATATTTTACCAGAAGGGTCATTGCAGCTAATTTCTGGTTCAGCAAGAAGTATATTAGATGAAGTTCAATCACAAGATGTCGTTACATTTACGGGTTCCGCAATAACAGGTAGGATGTTAAAATCACATCCTAGAATTATCAGTGAGGCAGTACCGTTTAATATGGAAGCAGATTCTCTAAATTCATGTGTATTAGGAGAAGATGCAATACCAGGGACTCCAGAATTTGATATATTTATAAAGGAGGTACGTAAAGAAATGACCGTAAAATGCGGTCAAAAATGTACCGCAATTAGAAGAATTATTGTTCCTGAAAAACTAATTGAAGATGTACAAATTGCTATAGGTAAACAATTAGACAAGGTCATAATTGGTGATCCAAGATTGAAAGAAGTTAGAATGGGTGCTCTGGTAAATAAAGATCAAGTACAAGAAGTGAAGCAACGAGTTGGAGAATTAACGAAAACTGCTAAAATGGTTTATGGTAACTTAGATGAGGTATCGGTAATTGGTGCAAATTCCAAAGATGGAGCCTTTTTAGCTCCTATACTTTTAAGAGAAGATGATCCATTTGTGAATACAGAAATTCATGAAATTGAAGCATTTGGTCCGGTTAGCACACTAATGCCGTATAAAACATTGACTGAAGCAATTCATTTAGCACACTTAGGAAAAGGATCCTTGGTGTCTTCTATTGTCACTAATAGTGATTCAATTGCAAAAGAGTACGTAGTTGAAGCTGCTACACATCATGGCAGAATATTAGTTTTAAATCGTGAAAATGAAAAAGAAAGTACGGGTCACGGTTCTCCATTACCTACTTTAGTTCACGGTGGTCCTGGAAGGGCTGGTGGTGGAGAAGAAATGGGTGGAATGCGTGGTGTTAAGCATTATTTACAACGGTGTGCTATTCAAGGAACTCCCACTACCTTAACAGAAATTACAGGAATTTATCAGCCAAAAGGAGCCTATAAAGCAACGGATAAACATCCCTTCGCATATCATTGGGAAGATATCGAACCAGGAATGTCTCTTAAAACTCATAAACGAACCATAACCGATGGTGATATTGTAAATTTCGCAAATTTAACTTGGGATCATTTTTATGCACATACCGATATTACTTCTCTTGACGGAAGTATTTTCGAAAAGAGGACAGCTCATGGTTATTTTATATTAGCTGCGGCAGCAGGTCTTTTTGTATACCCCAATAAAGGTCCAGTTGCTGCAAACTATGGATTAGAAGATTGTCGTTTTTTAAGACCTATTTATCACAATGATACCGTTTATGTTCGATTGACCTGCAAGCAAAAGATCGATCGAGATGAAAGAGGAAAAGAACACCCCTGTGGAATAGTTAAATGGTATGTTGAAGTTTTTGACATAGAAAATGAATTGGTTGCAATTGCAACAATATTGACAATAGTTCAGAAAAAACAAACTGTTTTTCTAGAGATGACCTCCAAAAAAATTGAAGAATGTTTAAAAAAATTGACTGAAACATCAAGACCCAGCTGGGGAATTATGACTTCGCAACATATGATCGAGCATTTAGAGTTTACCTATAGAATTGCATCTGGAGAAATCCAAGATTTTGAAATAGTAACACCAGAAAAATATTTAGAAAAAGTACAAGAATCTCTTTATAACTTCAAACCGATGCCTTCAGGATTCGATTTTCCACTTTATAAAAAGGGAAAATTAGAAGAACTAAAACATGAGAATTTACAAATCTCTAAATTAAAATTATTGGAAGCAAGAAAACAATACATCAATTTTTATAAAGAAAATCCCGTTGCACTAGTTAAGAATGCAGTATTTGGTTTTTTAGAGAAATATGAATGGCAATTATTAGAACGCAAACACTTAAATCATCATTTTAAACAATTTGGATTATTATAACTATGGAAGCTTACGTACATCAAAATATACAAAACGGTATTTCAACCATTGAGTTCTTTCATCCTGCACATAATAGTTTACCGGGGACAATTTTAGTTGAATTAGTTAAAAACATCAACGATGCAGGATCAAATAGTAAGGTTAAGGTTATTATTTTAAAAAGTGGTGGAGCGCGTACTTTTTGTGCTGGCGCTAGTTTTGAAGAGTTAATGAATATTAATGATGCAGAAACTGGAAAGGTATTTTTTTCAGGATTTGCTAATGTTATAAACTCAATGCGAAAGTGTCCAAAATTTATAATTGGTAGAATACAAGGTAAAACTGTTGGTGGTGGAGTAGGTATTGCATCAGCTACCGATTATTGTATGGCAACAAAATTTGCATCCATTAAATTAAGCGAGTTAAATCTAGGGATAGGACCTTTTGTAGTTGGGCCAGCAGTTCAAAGAAAATTAGGACTCAGTGGAATGTCTCAAATAGCTATCGATGCTAATTCTTTTTTTAGTGCTGAATGGGCAAAACAAAAAGGATTGTTTGCCCAAGTATACGAAAGCACGGAAGAAATGGATAAAGCGATACAATCTTTTGCAGAAATTTTATGTAGCTATAACCCAGACGCAATGAAAGAAATGAAAAAAGTATTTTGGAGCGGAACTGAAGATTGGGACGCTTTATTAACGGAACGAGCTGCGATTTCGGGTCGCTTGGTTTTGTCTGATTTTACAAAAGAAACCTTAAAGAAACTTAATTAGATGTTTTATAGTTTTAAAGGACATATACCTGTAGCACACGAAAGTAGTTTTGTACATCCCTTAGCAGCTGTAACTGGAAATGTACTCATTGGAAAAAACTGTTATATAGGTCCTGGAGCAGCAATTCGAGGAGATTGGGGAGCGATTATTTTGGAAGATGGTGTTAATGTTCAAGAAAATTGTACGGTACATATGTTTCCTGGTAAAACAATTGTTTTAAAAGAAGGTGCGCATATAGGACATGGAGCAATTATTCATGGAGCTAACTTAGGTCGAAATTGTCTTATAGGAATGAATAGTGTAATAATGGATGATGCAGAAATAGGAGATGAATGTATTGTAGGTGCAATGACTTTTGTGAAAGCGGAATCTATTTTTTCTAATAGAAGTTTAATTGTTGGTAATCCAGGAAGAGTGATAAAGGAAGTTACCGATGAAATGATGGAATGGAAAACGGCTGGCACAAAGCTATACCAACAATTACCATCAGATTGCCATGATAGTTTAAAAGAAGTAGCCCCTCTTCGTGAGGTCTCAAGGAACAAGCCTAAACAAGAGGATTTTTATAAAACCTTGGCTGAATTGAAAAGAAATAAATAATGTCAGAATACAAATTCAAAATGCCTAGACTTGGCGAAAGTATCACTGAAGCTGCCATCATTAAATGGTTTAAAAATGTGGGTGATGCCATAGATCAAGATGAGGTATTATTAGAAGTTGCAACAGATAAAGTTGATTCTGAGGTTCCTTCATTAGTTTCCGGAATAGTTACAGAATTATTGTTTAAGCAAAATGATGTGATTTCTATTGGAGAAACTATAGCTATTATTAAAACAGATGGAGTTGTTTTACCAACTGAAAAAAAAGAAGATCATAAAAAAAAATCTTTAAAAGAGACAAATAAAGCAAAAAATAAATCTTCTCAAAAAATTAAACAAGGTGCATTTAGTGTATCCAATTCAAATTTATTTTTTTCACCGTTAATAATCAGTATTGCAAAAGAACAGCACATTAGTTTTGAAGAATTAGCTCGGATACCGTTAACAGGAGATGAAGGACGTTTGCGAAAAAGTGATTTGATGAGCTATATTGATGAAGGTAGGCCCTTTAAATATGCTCAGCCTGTTGGTACAGATAGTGGTTTTAAAGTACCGAATTTAAAGTTTGATAAAGGAACCGGTAAAATTGTAGAGATGGATCGCATGCGCCAGATGATTGCTGACCGTATGGTTTTTAGTAAACACACTTCTCCACATGTTACAGCATATGTGGAAGCAGATTTAACCGAAATGGTGCATTGGAGAAATCAAGCAAAAAATCCTTTTCAAGAAAAGTATAATGAAAAATTAACTTTCACCCCTCTATTTATTGAAGCAGTAGCAAAAGCAATAGTAGATTTCCCATTGATCAATTCTAGTTTAGATGGTAAAAATATTATTGTAAAGGATACCATTAATATTGGGATGGCAACCGCATTACCTTCTGGTAATTTAATTGTGCCTGTGGTAAGAGATGCAGATAAAAAAAACCTTAAAGAATTAGCTTCTGCAATCAATTCGTTGTCACTAAAAGCAAGAGAAAATAAATTAAAAGCCGATGATACTAGTGGTAGTACATTTACGATATCAAATGTTGGAACTTTTGGTTCTGTAATGGGAACTCCAATTATTAATCAACCTGAAGCAGCAATTTTAGCTACTGGAATTATAAAGAAAAGAGCTGAGGTGATGGAGAGGGCAGAAGGAGATTCAATAGAGGTTAGGCATATGATGTATTTGTCACTTTCTTTTGACCACAGAATTGTAGACGGGTTTTTAGCTGGATCCTTCTTAAAAAGAATTGCAGAAAACTTAGAAGGATTTGATATAAAAAGAAAAATATAATTATATGAGTCGTATCAAAAACAATAAAAAATACCTATGAAAAATATAAAAATTACAAAAACGGAACATTCAACTTTGAGTGAATTGGATTTCGATAATATTCCTTTAGGAAAAATTTTTACCGATCATAAGTTTATTTGTGATTATGAAAATGGTACTTGGAACAATCCTCGCATCATACCAATGCAAACTATTGCATCTCATCCAGCAACGATGGCTTTACATTATGGACAAGCAATCTTTGAGGGTATGAAAGCTACATTAGACAGTAATGGTACTCCACTATTATTTCGTCCTAATAAAAATGCAGCAAGACTTAATTTTAGTGCGGATCGTATGGGAATGCCAAGTTTTCCTGAAGACCTTTTTTTAGAAGGTTTAAAGCAATTGGTGAACCTTGATAAGGAGTGGATTCCTAAGAAAAAAGGAAGTGCTATGTACTTGCGGCCTTTTATGTACGCAGATGAACACTTTATAGGCATGCGTGCTGCAACAAGTTATAAGTTTATTATTATTTGTTCCCCTGCGGGTCCATATTTTAGTGAGCGAATTAAATTATTTGCAGAAAAAAAATACATTCGTGCGGCAACCGGAGGAACCGGAGAAGCGAAAGCAGCTGGAAATTATGCAGCTGCAATTAAACCCACAGAAAATGCAAAAGCCAAAGGATATAATCAAGTGCTTTGGTTGGATGCAGTTGAGCATAAATACATTCAAGAAGTAGGAACTATGAATATTTTCTTTAAGATTAACGGAAAGATTATTACCCCTTATAGAGATGGTAATATTTTAGATGGAATCACAAGATTGAGTGTGATTGATTTATTGAAACTTAAAGGGTTTGAAGTAATAGAGCGACCTATTTCGATTGATGAAGTTAAGGAAGCTTCAGAAAACGGAACACTAGAAGAAGCTTTTGGAACAGGAACTGCTATAGGAATTGCATACATTCAAGAAATTGGAACTGATGAAGAAATTATTCATGTTTCAAATACAAGTCCGGTAGGTGAAGACATAAATAATACATTAAATGGTATTAAAATTGGTGAAATTCAAGATTCATTTAATTGGATGGTCCCAGTGGCTTAATAGTTTTAATCAAAGTGTTTAGTTTAAAATAATATTATTTGAAAGATAATTCAATTCATAAGAATCTATTAGAAAAAGGGTTTTCTAACCTCTGCACTGCAAAAGCGATGACTGAGGAATATGAAGTTAACTTTAAAGAGGTTTCAAAATATGTTCATGCAACCTCTAGAGGGCATGAAGTAATACAAACTGCTATTGGAATGCAATTGTTGCCGCAAGATTATGCTTTTCCATATTACCGAGACGATGCTATGTTATTAACTTTTGGTATGACCCCTTACAAGTTAATGTTACAATTATTAGCAAAAAAAGGGGATCCATTTTCTGGAGGTAGAACCTACTATTGTCATCCTAGTTTAAACGATGACGATAAACCTAAAATTCCACATCAAAGTTCGGCTACTGGAATGCAGGCTATTCCAGCTACTGGAGTAGCGATGGGAATGCAGTATAAAGAGCTGGTAGATTCAAAATCAGATTCTAAATTATTTAATACACTTGATGTAAATCGTCCAATTACAGTTTGTTCTCTTGGTGATGCATCCGTAACTGAGGGTGAAATATCGGAAGCCTTTCAGATGGCGGCATTAAAGCAACTTCCAATATTATATTTAGTACAAGACAATGGATGGGATATTTCTGCAACTTCTGAAGAAACCCGATCTCAAGACGCTTTTGAGTATTCGAGAGGCTTTAAGGGATTAGAAGCCATATCTATTGATGGAACTGATTTTGAAGAATGTTTTAATGTAATTCAAAATGTAATAAAAACAATCAGAAAAGAAAGACGCCCCTTTTTAATTCATGCTAAAGTTCCCTTGTTAAATCATCATACTTCTGGTGTAAGAATGGAATGGTATCGCGATGATTTGGAGGAGGCAAGAAGTAGAGATCCATATCCAAAAATGAAGCAATTATTAGTGGAAAATGGTTTTTCAGAACAAGAAATAATTGACATAGAAGTCTCCGCAATTGAAACGGTAAAAAAAGATTTAACAAAGGCACTAAAAGCCGAGAATCCTGAGCCAGAGGATTTATTTACTCATGATTTTGCACCTACACCAATTACAGAAGAGCTAGGTGAGAGAACTCCTAAAAATGGGAATAAAGTAGTTATGGTTGATTGTGCTTTATTTGCTATTGAAGAGTTAATGAAAAAGCATAAAGAATGCTTGGTGTATGGACAAGACGTTGGAGGTAGATTGGGGGGTGTGTTTAGAGAAGCCGCTACCTTGGCTCAAAAATTTGGTGATCATCGTGTTTTTAATACGGCTATTCAAGAAGCTTTTATTGTGGGAAGTACCGTAGGTATGAGTGCAGTTGGATTAAAACCAATCGTTGAAGTTCAATTTGCAGATTATATTTGGCCAGGATTAAATCAATTGTTTACGGAGGTAAGTAGAAGTTGTTACCTCTCTAATGGTAAATGGCCAGTATCTATGATTTTAAGGGTTCCAATTGGAGCTTATGGAAGTGGTGGACCTTATCATTCATCTTCAGTAGAAAGTGTGGTAACAAATATTAGAGGTATTAAAATAGTATATCCTAGCAATGGAGCCGATTTAAAAGGATTAATGAAAGCTGCTTATTATGACCCAAATCCAGTTGTTATTTTAGAGCATAAAGGCTTGTATTGGAGTAAAGTTCCGGGAACAATAGGAGCTACTTCTGTTGAGCCAGCTGAGGATTATATTTTGCCTTTTGGAAAAGCATGGGTAATTCAGGAAATTTGGAAACAAGAAGAAGAAGAAACGGTATCGATTATAACTTATGGCATGGGTGTTCATTGGGCGATGAATGCATCAGAAGAATTAGGAATACAAGATAGAATTGAAGTGGTTGATTTAAGAACCTTACATCCATTAGACTATAAGACCGTTTTTAATTCGGTAAAAAAATGTGGAAAATGTTTAGTCGTTACTGAAGAACCATCGGGAAATAGTTTTTCAAGAGCTTTGCAAGGTAGAATTCAAGAAGAATGCTTCAACTATTTAGACGCACCAGTAATGATTATTGGTAGTGAGAACCTTCCTGCAATTCCATTAAATTCGACTTTAGAGCAAACAATGATTCCTTCTACTAAAAAAGTTAAAGAAAAAATAAATCTATTGCTTGACTTTTAGTTTATGAAAATTATTTCTTTGATGCTTAATAATGCAAAAGATCACCATCTTAATTAAAATTATCTAATAAACTATAGGGACTGGTGACATCCTCTTACTTGATATCAAATATTTAACATTTATTATCAATTATTAAACATTAATTTTAAAATGTATTTAATAATTAGATATAAATAAATTTAAAAAGATTAGATAGTTAAAAAAATCACAGGGGATATAAATTTCTTGCTTACCATTAAAAATGTTAACTTATTTATCAAAAACAAGTTAATTTTCAAAAAAATAGTTCGCATTTACGGATTAAAATCCATGATTTTGAGAACAATTAAAAAATATTTTTTTCTTCCTCTTTTATTATTTATTGCTCATCCTGCAGCTATACAAGGTTTTGTTACTCACTTATTAGAATTTTTTTCCATTATTTCAAGTAGAAGTCAAGGACCCATAATTAGCCTAAAAATACCTTTAAATTTTTCTCATATTAATTGCGAGCAATCACAATATGTATGGAGGTTTTTGAAGAATTAGCTTTAATCTCTGAGGACCCTAAGGTTTATATGTATTATTTAGAAATCACCACAGGTATTATTATTTAAAAACAAGTTTAGACTTTTAATATGAAAAAATTTACAAAACAAAAGATGCAGCAGACTATCGATAAATTCCCAAAAAAAAGGTAAAAAAAGACAACCAATAGTCAAGGAATTACTTGATGTTAAGTTAAAATTTAAAATTTAGTCCTTATTTAAGAAAACTCAATTGAGTACGTGTATTTAATTATAAGAAACTGATTTTAGTCATAATATTTACTTGAAGTTTTTTTTTACTTTACAAACAAATAAAATTTAGTAATCTTAATAGAATTTAAAACAAGAATGGTGGTTTTTTTAAAGAATTTTATAAATAGTATTTCTATTAATAATTCTATTATTATCATTAATAATAGAAACATAAAAAATGCTGTCAATGATTGGATGCAAAATGCTGAAAAAGCGGAGGCTAAATACGGACATATTTCTAATTGGGATACTTCTAAAGTAACTACGATGAAGAAACTTTTTTTAAAGTTCCTTTATTTAATGAACCTATTGGCGATTGGGATGTGAGTAATGTGACTGATATGAGCTATATGTTTAGAAATGACGGAATGGATATTGGTTCTACTTTTAATCAACCTATTGGTAATTGGAATGTAAGTAAGGTAACAACTATGTAGGAAATGTTTTGTGGTGCAACTTCTTTTAATCAAGACATCAGTTCTTGGAATGTGATTAGCGTTAATTCTATGAAGGCTATGTTTTATGGGGCTACATCTTTCAACCAAACCATTGGTAAATGGGATTTGAGTAATGTAAAAAACATTTCTTTTATGTTTTATGGCGCTATTGCTTTTAATCAAAATTTAAGTAATTGGGATATCAAAAATATTAGCCATCATTTTAGCTTTAGCTTCAAAACCCCAAATTGGTTACTGCCAAAGCCCATATAGAATAATAAAATTAAGGGCCTTTACAAAAAATTATTACCCCATACATAAATTAAAAATTATATCAATAAACAATCATGCAAATTGACTTATATTTATAACATGTTAAAAAATAAACAAAAGCGAATAATAGATAAAGCTAAAAATTATGAAAGCTAATAAGATTATATTTTTACTTGTAGTCACATTTATTGCATCCTTGAATTGTTACGCCCAATGGACCACTGATACCGTTTTAAATACTTTAGTAGCAGATTCTGAAGGAGGAGATATGCAAGCTATTGGTACTTCCGAAGGAAAAACTTATGTTGTATTTTGGAAATCTGTTGCTCCACCTGTTAATTATGAATTGAGATTGCAAATTTTGAATGTAGATGGCTCCCAACTATTAGGAAGTGATGGAATGTTAGTTAGTGATGCAATCCCTATGAGTACCTATACTGTTATTTTTAGTATTGTTAAAGATTATGAGGATAATCTTTATATAGGAATTACAGGCACAGGAAGTGGAGAGCCTGCTTTTGTTTTTAAACTAGATGCAGAAGGAAATCATTTATGGGGAGCCAATGGTGTTAATGTGGGTTCTGGATATTCTGTAACAGTTTTACCATTATCAACTGGTGAAGCTATAGTTTCTTGGTTCCCAGAAGGAGAAAGTGTAATGCAGAAATACGATTCGTCTGGAAACGCAATATGGGGAGCAACACAAGCTATAATTGAAGGAGGAAACGATACAGTGCCTGCAAATATATTTGAGTTATCTAATGGAGATTATATAATGGTTTTTCATAGCCTAACTTTTGGGATTAATTCTAATTTATTTGCGCAACGATATAATTCCTCTGGAATCTTACAATGGACCAACCCGACGCAATTATCAAATTACGGAACTGTTTTTAATAGAACTTATGATGGTTTACAAGACGGAGATATTATTTATATGGGATATACAGCTTCTCCATCAAGCAGATTCGATTCTTTTTTACAACGTATTGATCCAGACGGAATATTACCATGGGGTATCAATGGATCAGATTTTGCTACCAGCCAAACAGATTATGAGATGGATACAAAAATAGCGTTTGATGAGGAATCAGATTATATTTGGTCAAGTTGCAATTATACCAATCCCAATCAAAATGAGAAAGGGGAGTATATACAAAAGTTCGATAAAGTAACTGGAGCGAGAATGTTTTCCGACAATGCGAAATTAATCTTTCCAATTGGAAGTGAAAAAGTACATGTTGGATCTATGTATTTAATAAATAATTTTCCATTATTATTAATTAAAGATGGTTTAGATAATGGTGTTTCACCAACGTCATTAAATGCTTTAATGTTAGATGAAAATGGTGATTTTGCTTGGCTAGAAGAAACAAGGCCGTTAGCTACTTATTCAGCAAATAAAAGAAGAATACAATTTACAAAACCAGTAAATAATCAAAATGTAACAGTTTTTATTGAAGATAAAGGGACTGGTTCTAAAATTTATGCTCAAAATTTCCAAGATGTACTACTTGCCATCAATGATAATGAACTCAATAATAGCTTGTCTTTTGTAAATCCAGTAACCTCTAATTGGGAATTGAAAAGTAATTATGCAATGACTTCCATTAGCATTTTTAATGTCTTAGGACAAAGAATTATGGATATTAATACTATTTCTTCAAAAGAAATTACTATGAATACGCAATCTTGGAAATCTGGTATTTACATTATAAATATTGAAACTGAAGAAGGAACTATAAATAAGAGGCTTATAAAGAATTAATCTTTTATTTTAGAAGTAATAACTTAAACCTATTAGAACAAAATTATTGTTAATCACTAATGGGTAATAGGTAAGTTCTTCCCCATATCGAAAACTTAAATTATTTTCATATTCAGATATATAACTAACAGTAAGTCCTAAATGTTTATTGTTTTTTAGGTTATATAATACCCCGGCTTTAGGTAGAAAGAAAAAATTTTGTTTATTATCCTTAAATTCTATGGTACCTATTGTTCCGTTATAATAATCTGCTGTATATCCATACCCAATTCCTAAAAATGGTGAAACTATTCCTTCTTTATTAAACACATATTCTAATCCTAATGAAAATCGATAACTGTTTTGTTTAAAGTTTAATGGAATTTGATTTTTAAACTTACTATCTCCTGAAAATATCATAGATAAATCAAAATTTATATAAATATTTCCTTGTAATTTCCCCATAAAACTAGGTGAAGATGCTAAACCTAATCCTAAACCAAATCCGTTAGAATTATTAGAACCATTATTGTTTGCATTCGTGTTATTTAAACTTGCCTGTAAAGCTGTGTAAAATCTAAAGGTATCAGTATTATAAGTGTTTGCTTTGCTTAATTCTTTTTCTGTAGGAATATAAGCTCCATAATCACAATTATTATAAGAATTTGTTAAAGATGATAAAGTATTTTCAGAAAATTCTTCTGTTTTATTTATTTCGTCTCTTACTGTATTACAATCCTTAAATGTAAGAGAAAGTATTCCTGGAATTTGTTGTTTATCATTAATAAGGTTAAACACTTGTCCATTGTTTTCATTAATTAACAAGAAATCAATATTTGAAATCTTATAAATAGAAGCTTTCCCAGAAACTAAAGAATTGGCTAGGTATTCTTCATTATTAAAAGTGATTTTAGAATAAACATCATTTCCTAAAGTTACACCATTTAAATCCTTAAAATTATAAGTTTTTAGATTTCCGTTTTTCTTGCAATAAACTTTTTTTGAATTATTATCAATTGATACTCTTCCTTTTATAGTTTGATTATTCTTGTCAGTAATAGCTCCAGAATGGTAATTTTGAGCTACACCAATATTATAAGAAAATAGGCATAAAGCCATTAAGGAATATAAATACTTCATTTTAGTAAAGTTAATTTTTGTGTAATGATAAAATTATTTTTTCGTTTTAATTACTGGTGGGTATTGAGCAAGTATTTTAGTTACTATTTCTTTAATTCTAGCTTCTTTTTTTTCAACACTACTCATTATTAAATCACCTTTTCCAATACCTTGCCATACCAATTCGTTTTTCCTTTTGTCTATTAAGTCGATAAACAAAGTTCCTTCTGGAGTGGAGGATACTGAAGTACCTCCGCCATACCAAGGACCGTATCCATAACCCCAATATCCATAATTATTGTTATAAACATCTATACGCTCTCTTTCTTTTGTGAAAAGACTCACAAGCATATCTGGTTCGGCAGAAATGGTCATTCCTTTAGCTTTTAAATTAGCTTCAATTTGACGCATAATTCTTTTTTTATCTAAATCAGAAATTTTTGTTTTATCTATACCAGGTTTATAGAATGCAAATGTTTTATACTTACTGAAATCTGTTACAGAATCGTAGTCTGAAACCACTCTAATTGTAGAACATGAGTAGAGTACAAATAAAAATAATAGTGGAATAAATTTTAAGTGTTTCATAGCTTTTTTATTTATTAAATAAAGATTCATCAACAAAATTTGGAAGCGTAACTTTTAAATTAGGATTGTTATCCATTGCTCTTTTTATAGCGAAAATTGCTTCTTCATTTCTAGCCCAACTTCTCCTTGAAACTCCATTGTTTACATCCCAATAAAGCATTGATTCTAGACGTTTTTGCGCATCATTACTACCATCAATAACCATACCAAAACCACCATTAATTACTTCTCCCCAGCCAACGCCACCACCATTATGGATACTTACCCAAGTAGCTCCTCTAAAACTATCACCAATTACATTTTGTATGGCCATATCTGCTGTAAACTGGCTACCGTCATAGATGTTGGAGGTTTCGCGATAAGGAGAATCGGTTCCCGATACATCATGATGATCTCTTCCTAAAATTACATATCCAATTTTACCGTCGGCTATGGCTTTATTAAATGCAGCTGCTATTTTCATTCTTCCTTCAGCATCAGCATATAAAATTCTCGCTTGTGATCCAACCACCAAATTATTTTCTTGGGCTCCCTTTATCCATTGGATATTATCATGCATTTGTTGTTGAATTTCAGGAGGTGATGTTTTTATTATTTCTTCTAAAACTTCACAGGCAATTTGATCGGTTTTTAATAAATCTTCGGGTTTTCCTGAAGCACAGACCCATCGGAAAGGACCAAAACCATAATCAAAACACATAGGCCCCATTATGTCTTGAACATAACTAGAATATTTAAATTCTTTTAAAGGGTTTACCGTGTCCAATACGTCTGCTCCAGCACGCGATGCTTCGAGTAAAAAGGCATTGCCATAATCAAAAAAGTAGGTTCCTTTTGCCGTATGCCTGTTAATAGCCTCTGCATGGCGCCGTAATGTTTTCTTAACTTCTTCCTTAAAAGCTTCCGGTTTATTTGCCATCATTTCGTTGGATTCTTCGTAGGATAATCCAACCGGATAATAACCTCCTGCCCAAGGATTGTGTAAGGAGGTTTGATCACTTCCTAGGTCAATGTGTAAATCTTCTTTATCAAAAGTTTCCCATACGTCAACAATATTTCCATCATAAGCAATGGAAACAGTTTCTTTGCTTTTTACTGCAGTTTTCACACGATTAGTTAATTTTATAATATCTGAATATACTTCATCGACCCAATCTTGAGAATGCCTTGTTTCAGTTGCTTTTTTATTAATTTCTGCACATACGGTAACACAACCTGCAATATTACCAGCTTTGGGTTGTGCACCACTCATTCCTCCCAAACCTGAAGTAACAAATAATCCTCCAAAAGGGCTTTTATTGATTTTTCGGAACCCATTTAATACCGTGATGGTAGTTCCGTGAACAATTCCCTGAGGACCTATATACATATAACTTCCTGCAGTCATTTGTCCATATTGACTGACTCCTAAGGCATTGAATTTTTCTAGATCGTCTTGTTTGGAGTAATTAGGAATCACCATGCCGTTAGTAACAACAACTCTTGGTGCATCGTTATGAGAAGGAAATAAACCTTGGGGGTGTCCCGAATACATCACTAAAGTTTGTTTTTCTGTCATTTCAGAAAGATACTGCATGGTTAATAAATACTGAGCCCAGTTTTGAAAAACTGCACCATTACCACCATAGGTAATTAACTCATGAGGATGCTGAGCAACAGCATGATCTAGATTATTTTGGATCATTAACATAATTGCCTTTGCTTGTTCACATTTCCCAGGATATTCATTTATAGGACGTGCATACATCTTGTATTTTGGGCGAAAACGATACATGTAAATGCGACCATAAGTTTCCAATTCATTTTTAAACTCAGGTAGAAGTATTGCGTGGTGTTTGGCATCAAAGTAGCGAAGTGCATTTTTAAGAGCTAGTTTTTTTTCAGCTAAAGAAAGTATGTCTTTCCGCTTAGGTGCATGATTAATGGAAGATTCATAATCGTTGGATACAGGAATATTATTTGGTATTCCTTGTTGTATTTCTTTTTTAAAGGTCATAGTTTTGTTTAGTCTTTTTAACAGCCGAAAGAAAGCTATTAATTCGTTTTCTTATCAAACCCATAAGGGCAATGTTTACAGCTATTTTCACAGCAATATCCACGTTTTAAATGGTATTTCTCTGTAAAGCACTTATAACCTTCTGGACTTAGGTAGTAATCGCCTTCTTCTAAAGGAATGTATTTTTTAAAATTGGACACCTCACAAAAATAACATTTTCTTATCTTGTTTGGAAAATTATTTTGATTTTGGTCTGTTATTATGGTGTAATTATACCTATTCATTAAATTTAGATAAGAATTATCATTATTTGTTCTATAATTATTAAATTTAGTATTTTGAACTTTGCTAACATAATAGTTAATTAATAAATCTTGTGTGTTTATTTATTTATAATTTTGTAGCTTAAATTATTAAAAACATCAGTTTGTTTATAGAAACCAATCTAGTTAGAAATCAAATAATTCCATTAGAAACATTTTCTATATCAAACTTTAATTTGGTCATTAAAAGAGAAGATCAACTTCACCCTGATATTTCTGGAAATAAATTAAGGAAATTAAAATATAATATTTTAGAAGCAAAAAGGTTAAATAAAACAACCTTATTAACTTTTGGGGGTGCTTATTCCAATCATATTGCTGCTGTTGCTGCATTAGGTAAAGAATATGGGTTTAAAACTATTGGAATTATAAGAGGAGAGGAGTTAGTTAATAAAGTATCGAATAATGCTACTTTATCGTTTGCTAAGAAATGTGGTATGCTCTTATATTTTATTTCAAGAGAAGAATATCGTAAAAAAGATGAATTATTTTTTTCTGAAAATTTAAAATCAAGTTATGGGGATTTCTACTTATTGCCAGAAGGTGGAACTAATGAATTTGCTGTAAAAGGATGTGCTGAGATACTTACTAATAAAGACACTTCTTTTGATTATGTATGTTCGTCAGTAGGAACTGGAGGTACTCTTGCAGGCTTAATTAAGGCTTCTAATTCCTTGCAAACTATAATAGGCTTTTCAGCCCTTAAGGGAACTTTTCAAAATTCAGATATCAATAAATTTACTAGAAAAAAAAATTATAGAATCCTTGATGATTATTGTTTTGGTGGTTATGCAAAAATAAACGCTGAATTGATCGAATTTATAAATGATTTTAAAAACAAAACCGCTGTTTCATTAGATCCAATATATACTGGAAAAATGATTTTTGGAATTTTTGATTTAATAAATAAAGGATATTTTAAAGAGAATAGTACTATACTAGCGGTTCACACAGGAGGTCTACAAGGAATTAATGGGATGAATGCATTGCTGAAGAAAAAAAATCTTCCAACAATAATTTAACAGCTAACACTCCCCAAAACCTTCTGTTTTTTTAATAAGATATTATATTTAATCGGATTTACTGTAAAATACTGTTTGGTTAAGCGGTAAAAAAAAATAATAAGAAAACAGAAAAATTTAATTAAAAGCTATCTTATAAAAACAGGTTCGTTTTCATTTAAAGTATGCTCATTACTGAAGCCGTAACCACCAGTATTAAAGTTTTTTAATTGTTCTAAAGAAGTTACGTTATGATCTAAAATAAAACGTACCATAGATCCTCTAGCTTTTTTAGCAAAAAAAGAAATTATTTTTAGTTTTCCATTTTTAAAATCTTTAAAGACTGGAGAAATAACAGCTACTTTTAATTGTTTAGGTTGAACTGCTTTAAAATATTCTTGACTTGCTAAGTTCACAAATAATTCATCATCTTCAAGTTCTTCATTTAAATGATCAGTGATAGTTCGACCCCAAAATTCATAAAGATTTTTATTCCTATTTATTTTTAATGGAGTCCCCATTTCTAGACGGTAGGCTTGCATTAAATCTAAAGGTTTTAAGATTCCATACAAACCTGATAAAATTCTTAGCTGCTTTTGCATTGATACTATTTTTTCTTCTTTTAAGGAATACGCATCTAAACCACCATATACATCTCCAGAAAAAGAATAAATAGCTTGGCGAGCGTTTTTATGGGTAAATGGTACTGAAAAATCTTGATAACGTTGGTGATTTAATTCTGCTAAATTATCGCTGATGTTCATCAGTTCCTTGATAGCTTTTTTAGATTTAATAGCAATTTTTGCATTAAGTATTTCTGTTTTATCTATAAAAACAGGAATTGTAAAATCATTAGTAGGGATTTCACTTTTAAGATCAAGACTCTTTGCTGGAGAAATAACAATTTTCATTAAAAATAGGTATTATTGATTAGTTGAATTGATAGAATATTTTTGCCATTTTTCAATACATTTTTCAATGTCTTCCGGAATAGGAGAATCAAATCGCATCATTTTTTCTGTAGTTGGATGCTTAAAACCTAAGGTTCTTGCATGTAATGCTTGTCGGGGTAAAACTTTAAAACAATTATCTACGAATTGTTTGTACTTGCTAAAAGTGGTTCCCTTCAAGATCTTGTCGCCTCCATAACGTTCGTCATTAAATAAGGTATGTCCTATGTACTTTAAATGAACTCTTATTTGATGGGTTCTGCCAGTTTCTAATTTGCAAGATAATAGACTTACATAGCCTAAGCGTTTTATAACTTTATAATGAGTAACAGCTGGCTTTCCTTTATTTTCGGTATCATCTTCAAATACAGTATTTTGTAATCTATTTTTTGGATGGCGTCCTATATTACCTTTAATAGTTCCTTCTTCCTCTTTAACATCTCCCCAGACCAAAGCTACATATTCTCTTTCAGATGTCTTATTAAAAAACTGTTTAGCTAGATGTGTCATTGCTTCTTCCGTTTTTGCAACGACTAAAAGTCCACTTGTGTCCTTGTCAATTCGATGCACTAATCCTGGACGATTACTACTATTGTTTGGAAGATTATCAAAATAAAATATTAGTGCATTTATTAACGTTCCGCTATAATTGCCATGGCCAGGATGAACCACCATTCCAGCAGGTTTATTTACTACCAATAAATCATCATCTTCATAAACAATATCCAACGGAATGTCCTCTGGAATCAATAAAAATTCATAGGGAGGATGCTTAAATAATACCGTAACAATATCAGCTGGTTTTACTTTATAGTTAGATTTAACCGCAATGTCATTTACATAAATATTTCCATCTTTCGCAGCTTGCTGTATTTTGCTGCGAGTAGCATTTTCAATATAGTTCATTAAATACTTATCAACTCTAAGAGGTTGTTGCCCCTTTTGAGCTATAAACCGAAAATGTTCATATAAATCGTCATTTTCTGGGCCTTCAATTTTATTTTCATCCATCTTCGTTTTATATTTATTTTTCTGAATTTTCTAATTGTGTTTTAAGACCTCCTTCGCCATCGCCTAAAACTAAATCTATCACTGAAGTTTTTTGAATTTTTTCACCAGATTTTAGTTTTTTTCCTTTGTAATTCAATTCCAAAACTTCATCCAGAGCAATGTATGATTTATAAGTTATTGTTCCTATTTCGAAACCCATAGATATTAAAGTAGGTTCAGCTTGTCTTCTTGTTTTTCCAACCACTTCTGGAATTTTTAAATACACATAACCAGATCTGTTTAAAGTAAGATAAATTTTACGATTTTCTTTTACAAATTCCCCTGCTTTTGGAATTTGCTCTATTACAGAATATTTCGGAAAATCAGGATTGTAATTAGAGGAATCTATCACCTCAAGCCTCAAGTCAAGTTCAATCAATTTATTTTCTGCAGTATCTAAACTCATTTTTGCTAGATTTGGGACTTCTATTTTTTGATTATGATTAGTGGTGAATTTTAACCAAAAAAGAACAATAAAAACTAAGCCTAACAATGCAATAATCGCTATTGATAATTGTTTTAAAAATACTTTGGTAAATAAAAATTTAATAAATGTCATCGCGCATAGTTATTTTACAAAAATATAAAACCTAAAGTTAGTATCTTTATAAATGAATAATGATATTTTTGTAAAACGCACCTTTTAATAAATTGTTATGAGTAAAAAGCATGTAGCTGTTGTAATGGGAGGGTATTCTAGCGAATTTGAAATTTCATTAGAAAGTGGATCTGTTGTTTGTGAGCTTTTGGATCCTAATAAATACTTTATCTATCCCGTTCATATATTAAAAGAAGGTTGGAATTTTATAGATTCTTTGGGTGAAAAATATCCTATTAATAAAGCTGATTTTAGTTTTTTTAATGGTACTAATACTATAATTCCAGATCTAGTATTTAATACTATACATGGAACTCCAGGAGAAGATGGTTATCTGCAAGCTTATTTGTCTTTAATTGGTATTCCTCAAACGAGTAGCGAATCGTATCAATCAGCTCTTAGTTTTAACAAAAGAGATTGCCTGTCGGTATTAAGTAAATTTAATGTTTTATGTGCTACTTCTTTTTATATTAATAAAGGAGAAAATTATTCTAGAACTGAAATATTAAAAAAGGTAGGACTTCCTTGTTTTGTAAAACCCAATAGAGCAGGTTCTAGTTTTGGAATTAGTAAAGTTTTTGAAAAAGAAAAATTGGATAGTGCCATTGAAAAAGCATTTGAAGAAGATTCTGAAATTATTATAGAGAAAGCCATAGAAGGAGTTGAAGTATCTGTTGGTGTTTATAATAATCAAGAGAAAATTATTGTATTACCTATTACAGAAATTGTTTCTGAAACAGGTTTTTTTGATTACGAGGCAAAATATTTAGGAAAGTCTAATGAAATTACACCTGCTCGAATTTCGGTATCTGAATCAGAAAAGATAAGATCTGAAGCTGTAAGAATTTATAAATTGCTTAATATGACAGGAGTGACTAGAAGTGATTTTATTATTCAGGATGGGATTGTTTATTTTTTAGAAATCAACGCCAATCCTGGGATGTCCAAAGAAAGCATTATTCCAAAACAAGTAAAAGAATTCGGATCAACACTAACATCGTTTTTTGATATTCTGATACAAAATGTATTAAAATAAAATAATTTACATTTGAATTATGAAAAAAGCTGTATTTCCAGGTTCGTTCGATCCAATTACATTAGGGCATTTAGATATCATAAATAGAGGGTTGAGTCTTTTCGATGAAGTTATCATTGCAATTGGATTAAATGCTGATAAAAAACATATGTTTTCTTTAGAAGAAAGAAAACTACATATCGAAAATACTTTTAAAAATGAACCGCGAATTAAAGTTTCTACTTATAAAGGTTTAACTGTTGATTACTGTAAAACTGTAAAAGCAGATTATATTCTTAGAGGATTAAGAAACAGTACTGATTTTAATTATGAACAATCCATTGCACAAACAAATTCAACACTTGCAAACATTGAAAGTGTATTCTTAGTTTGTACTCCTAATGTTTCAAATATTTCTTCTTCTATTGTTCGAGATATCATTCGTAATGGAGGAAATTTTAGGGCATTAGTGCCTAAAAGTGTATTGCTTTAATTTTTTTTAAGCGGTAGAATCCAATTTTTTTCTGCAAAAGGATTGGTGTCTAAGTTTACCAAATCAGCATTTGGGGCTATCATATTTTGAGTTTCTAAACCATTAAATTTCACTTTTAAATCAACAGTTATTTTAGGATCATTCATGTTGTAATCTTTTTCTGCTAAGAAATAAAGATATTTAGCTAGTGTAATAAAATTATTCGGATCTTCTGCAATATGCTTTAGTAGATTAGCTGTTAAATAAGTTTCAATTTCAATATTCCCCCATTAAATGGGTTTATTCGTTTAAATAAAAATTGATTCATTTAACCATAATGGAAGATTTTTGTAGTTAATAACTAATTTGATAATTCAAATATACATTTAATTTTAAAACACAAAAAAAACCCCATCAGGAAAACCTAAAGGAGTTTGTTTTTATAAATTTTTAAAACAAATTACAACTATAGAGAAGCAATGTGTTTAGTCATATTTGATTTTAAATTAGCTGCCTTGTTATTATGAATAATATTTTTCTTAGCTAATTTGTCGATCATAGAAATTACACCTGAAAACAATTTATCAGCTTCTTTCTTATCTGAAGTTTCAACGAATTTCTTCATTGCGTTACGAGTTGTTTTGTGTTGGTAACGATTTCGTAAACGTTTAACTTCACTATTTCTAATTCTCTTTAATGCTGACTTATGATTCGCCATTTTTTTATTTTTAATTCTTATTTTTTGTAGTCCGTAGGGGAATCGAACCCCTGTTACCAGGATGAAAACCTGGCGTCCTAACCCCTAGACGAACGGACCATTAATTTTTAAATGCGGATGCAAAAATACAAATATTTTTGAATGCAACAAGCTTAAGTAAACATTTTTTAATATATTTAATATGCCTTCGCAAAAAGCACTTTTTGATTCGAAGGTTTACCGCTAACCATACAAGTTCCCTTCTCTTGTTTAGCATCCAAAGGAATACACCTAATCGTTGCTTTTGTTTCGTTTTTTATTAATTCTTCAGTTTCGGTAGTCCCGTCCCAATGAGCTAATATAAATCCGCCTTTAGTATTTAATACTTCTTTAAACTCATCGTAAGTAGTTACATCAGTAGTTTTTTCTGTTCTAAAACTGTCCGCTTTATTAAAAAGATTTTCTTGGATTTCATCCATTAAATCGACTACAATAGAAACCACATCATCTCTCGAAATAAATTCCTTAGTTAAGGTATCTCTTCTAGCAAGTTCTAATGTTCCGTTTTCAACATCTCTAGGACCAATAGCAAGCCTTACTGGTACTCCTTTTAACTCATATTCATTAAATTTCCAACCAGGCTTATAAGTGTCTCTGTTGTCGAATTTAACCCGAACACCTTTTGTGCGAAGTTCTGTCATCACTTCTTTAGCCAGCTCACTTACCAGTTCAAATTGTTCATCGTTCCTGTAAATAGGGACAATAACTACTTGGTCTGGAGCAAGTTTTGGAGGTAATACGAGTCCTTTGTCATCACTGTGGGTCATGATGAGCGCTCCCATTAAGCGAGTAGATACACCCCAAGAAGTTGCCCAAACATAATCTTGTTTACCGTCTTTAGCAGTAAATTTCACATCAAATGCTTTTGCGAAATTCTGACCTAAAAAATGTGAAGTTCCAGCTTGTAGTGCTTTTCCATCTTGCATTAAAGCTTCTATACAATACGTTTCTTCAGCTCCAGCAAATCGTTCGCTTTCCGTCTTTAAACCTTTAATAACAGGAACTGCCATATAATCTTCTACAAATTCTGCATAGATATTAACCATTTGTTCTGTTTCTTCAATTGCTTCTTGTTTAGTCGCATGAGCGGTATGCCCTTCTTGCCATAAAAATTCAGCTGTACGCAAAAACAATCTAGTTCTCATTTCCCAACGAACAACATTTGCCCATTGGTTTATCAATAAAGGTAAATCTCTATACGATTGAATCCATTTTCTATAGGTATCCCAAATAATAGTTTCCGATGTAGGGCGAACAATTAATTCTTCCTCTAATTTAGCATCTGGATCAACTTCAACGCCTCCTTTTCCATCTTCTCTTAGCCTATAATGAGTAACGATAGCACATTCTTTTGCAAAACCATCTACATGACTTGCTTCTTTACTAAAATAAGATTTTGGTATAAAAAGAGGGAAATAAGCGTTTTGATGTCCAGTTTCCTTGAACATTCTATCCAATTCAGCTTGCATCTTCTCCCATATAGAAAAACCATAAGGTTTAATAACCATACAGCCTCTAACACCAGAGTTTTCTGCTAGATCAGCATTAATAACCAATTCGTTATACCATTTAGAGTAATCTTCGCTTCTTTTTGTTAGATTTTTAGCCATAGCAGTGTGTTTGGCACAAATATTGTATTTATTGTTAAAAATGTTTTTGTTCTCGACAAAACTAACTAAATTTATAATGTCCAACAATTAAATTGCTATTGTTATGAAAACCTTTATTCTTTCTTTTAAAAACCTAAATTTATTGCTATTAATTGGTTTTGTATTCTTATTATTTACCGCTTGTGGAACCCATAAAAATGATTATGATGAAGTAGATGGAATATATTCTTCCACTCAAAATAATAAAGTAGCTGAAGAAATTACTGGCCAAGAAGATAAAAACAATTACTACAAACAATACTTTAAAACAAAACAATCAGCTTATAAAGACGTTCCTGAAGATAATGCTATTTTAACAGATGTAGAAGCTTACTATACTTCAGAAACTCTTGACGAGGAGGGTTATGTTATTACTGAAGAGCAAGAATATGGCTCAGAATATAATGAAGGAAATGGAGCTTGGGGTTCTAATTCTACTCAAGTTTCCATAAATGTATATGGAGGTATGGCTTATGCACCTTTTTATGGTGGATGGGGAAATCCTTATTATGGATATGGCTGGGGAAACCCTTATTATGGTGGATGGGGAAATCCTTATTATGGATATGGATGGGGAAATCCTTATTATGGATATGGCTGGGGAAATCCTTATTATGGATATGGCTGGGGAAACCCTTATTATGGATATAGTGGTTATCACGGCGGCTACGGTTATGCATACAATAGAGGAAGAAGAAATACAGACTATTTAGCAGGAAGATCATATTCCAGAGGAAGCAATAGCGCTACTAATTATAATAGAAGAGCCAATAACAGGGGGTATTCAAGTAGTTTTGGTGTCACTAACTCAAGAAGAGGAAGTTCTTATTCTACATCAGGATCTCCCAGAAGATCCGGAACTAATAATCGTGGTGTAAGTTCATCAACAAGATCAAGTTATCAGGCAAACTCTTCTTCAAGAGGCAATACAAGCCGAAGCTCAAGTAAGAAAAGTAAACCAAGTACGAATACCAGATCAAATACAAAAACGAGGCCTACTAACACTTCTAGATCAACTAACACTTCTAGATCAACTAATACTTCTAGGTCGAACAACACATACCGATCAACTAACACTTCTAGATCAAGTAATTCAAGTGGTGGTGGTTCGCGAGGTGGAGGTGGAAGACGCGGCGGAATATAATATTATTTTTTTAAATATTTTTATATGAAAAAGTTTTACTTTTTAATAGTCACGATATTTTCTTTTGCTAGTATTCAATCACAGAACTTAACAGATGCACTTCGTTATTCGACTGAAAATTTAAACGGAACAGCGCGTTTTAATGCTTTAAGTGCTGCATTTGGAGCATTGGGTGGAGATATTTCATCCATTGCTATTAATCCTGCAGGAAGTACAGTTTTTTTAAATAGTGCGGGTTCTGCATCACTTTCTGTAGTTGATAAAAAAAATAAATCAAATTATTTTGATACCAATACCGAAGCATCCTATGTCAATTTAAGGTTTAATCAGGCAGGTTTCGTATTTCCTTTTATGAATCCTAATTTAGCTTCAGTTTTTAATAAATTTTCATTAGGATTTAATTATGTAGCCTCCAATAACTTCGATGATAATGTTTTTATAGCTGGAACCGGAAATACTTCTATTGGAGCTTACTTTGTTGGAAAAGCAAATGGAGTACCCTTAAATTTATTACAATTACAAGAAAATGAAACTATTTCGAGCCTCTATTCATATCTTGGAGTTAATGAGGGTGTATCCACTCAAAATGCTTTTTTAGGGTACCAAAGTTTTATTATTGAACCTGTTGATCCCGAAAATTCAGAAAACACAGCATATTATTCAACTATAGCACCCGGAAGTTTTAATCAAAAATATTACTATAATTCAAGAGGTTATAACGGTAAATATTCATTTAATTTTGCTGCAGAAATTAATCACATGATTTCTATAGGAATAAATTTAAATAGTAATAGTTTAAATTATAGAAAAAGTACCTTCTTAACCGAAACCAACAATAACGCTGGAAGTTCAGTGAATTATGTTGGTTTTCAGAATGACCTGTATGCATATGGAGGGGGATTTTCAGCTCAGTTTGGAGCCATTGCGAAGGTCACAAATCATTTAAGATTAGGATTTACCTACGACAGTCCTATTTGGTATAATATTTACGAAGAAACTTCACAGTATATAGAAACATCAAGAGAATTTGAAGGAGAAATTTATAATGAATATATCAACCCTAAAATTATTAATGTTTTTAATAAATACAGATTAACAACGCCCTGGAAAATAGCTGCAAGTGGGGCTTATATTTTTGGAAAAAGTGGATTAATTAGTTTTGATTATTCCTATAAAGATTACGCTTCTATATATTTTAATGCTTCGAATAGTTCTTATTTTTCATCTCAAAACGCCATCATTAATAATGAGTTAACAGGTGCCTCGGCTATTAAAATTGGTGGAGAATATAGATTAAATAACCTTCGTCTTAGAGGTGGTTATCAATATGAAGAAAGTCCATATAAAAAGAATACTAATCAGGGAGATCTTACTGGTTTTTCCGGAGGATTTGGACTTTATTTAGGTACTTATTCTATTGATTTTTCATATTCAAGAATTCAACAAAAAGGAGCCTTGCAATTATATGATATTGGTTTAACGGATACCGCTTCATTAGATCATATTAGAAATAACTATACGGTTACAGTTATTTATGAAATTAATTAATTTTTTTAAAATTAAATAATAAAAAAAACCATCCTAACTAGGATGGTTTTTTTTATTAATTCTGATTATCCTATCTTATTAAATAGGATTTAAAAGCTAATTTCGAATTTATTTTCTGGCTATTTTCTTAGTTATTGATCCTGCAGTTGTATTAATATCTAATAAATAAATACCAGTAGCTAAACTAGAAATATTAATTTGATTATTTGTGGTTTGATTTATAACAACATTACCTAAAACATCGTATAAATTTGTTGAAATTATTTCCACTCCAGAAGGAGTATTAATAGTTATAATTTCAGACGATGGGTTTGGATATATAGATAGCTGAGATAAAATATTATCATTTACAGATAATGCTTCACAAGTAGCTCCAAAATAGAAGTTGCCAATTAACTCACCACTATCTTGTTCACCTTGTATTTCAATTCTTGAAATTGGTTCGTCTGCAATCATACCAAAAAATACTTGAATATTTATTGGAACATTTACTTGAATAGTTTCAATTAAATCTCCACTCTCTCCATAAACTCTTATGTCTGTCAAAGGAGCATTATTTTCCCAAATATCCATGGCAACTGCATAAATATTGGGAGTAAATTCAACAATTGTATAATCAGCAAAAGTTATTGCACCGGCTAAAGGATCTGTGTTTCCAATTGCACCTGCTGGAATACTTACTGTATTTCCACCATTTGAAGATAAAAGCTGAAACCCACTTTGAAGTTCTCCTACAGCATAACAACCATCACCTTCACTACTCATTACAGGTCCACAATCTAAAATACCTGCTGGTCCTCCAAGAAAATCCTCGAATGTTACTGTTGGTTCTGAACAATTTTCTTCTAAACCAATATCAAAAAGTACTTTAGCTACATAGGTAGCGATAATTCCCTGAGCACCGTTACTAATAACTGTTGCAGTTTCACCATTAAATTCATTTATTTGGTTTTGATTGGACAATTCAGAAAATGATTCTGGTTGTTGAGCAAATAAAACTCCTCCCATTAGAAAAAATAAAAAAGTAATGTTTTTCATAGTTTTAATTTAAATTAATTTATAATGACCAATATATAAAAATTAATTAACAGTCCATTCAATACTGTCTCCTATATTTATTCCCCAAGAATCAGAAAGACCACCATTAATTTCAAGTACATACAAAACTGGCAAACTCGAGGGCAACGATTTGTTATCAAAAGGTTTTGCGTTTTTTTGGATGCGAACTATTTCTTTTTTCTTGTTTATATATATGATGTCTAAAGGAAACTCGGTGTTTTTCATATAGAAGGAACGCGGCTGTTCTTTCTTAAAAATAAATAACATGGCTTGATGACTTTCCATCATATGTCGATACATTAAACCAGTTTGTGTTTCATACTCCGTTTCAGCAAACTCAATATCTAAGGTTTTAAATACCGAATCTGTTGTTGGTTTTTTTAAAAACAATTCACCTTCCTTAGTAAAGTTAATCTCTTTAGTAATTGAAATAGATTGCTTTTTATTTTCATCACAAGAATAAAAAAAAATCGTACAAACAGTAATTATGAAATATAATTTATTCACTTGGAACGGGTCTTTTAGGTGATGAAATCATCAAATAGGCACCAACTAGTATAAAAGGAATGCTGAGCCATTGTCCTGTGTTTAAAACCCATTCTGCTCTTTCGTCTACCTGGGCTACTTTTACAAACTCTACAAAGAAACGAACCGTCCAAAGAAGTACTAAAAACATTCCTAGTAAATAACCCATTTGTTTACTTTTATTGGTTTTCCAATACAAATAATAAAGTATAGCGAATACAAAAACATAGCAAAACGATTCGTACAACTGAGCAGGATGCCTAGGAAAATCTTCTCCCAATTGTTTAAACACAACTCCATAATCACTATGGGTAGCTTTTCCTATTATTTCAGAATTAATAAAATTTCCTATTCTAACAAATATGGCTCCACATGCAACTGCAATTACTATTCTATCGAGTATCCATAGTATCGGTTTTTTAAGTGTTTTTTTACTGTAAAAATACATTGCAACTATAATTCCTATTGCAGCACCATGACTTGCTAAGCCTCTAAATCCTGTAAATTCAAATCCGTTTTTAAAGCTAAAAGGAAGAAATACGGAGAAAAAATCATCTTTTAATAATTCTGGCTGATAAAAAAATACATGCCCTAATCTAGCTCCTATTAACGTTGCTAATACAACATAAATAAAAAGACTGTCCATTTTATCATCTGATAGCCCTTCGTTCTTAAATATATTTTTCGTTAAAAACCATCCTATGGTAAAGGCAATTACAAACATTAGGCTGTAATACCTAATCATAAAAAAACCTAAATCAATTCCTGGAGATGGGTCCCAAATAAAACTTAATACTTGCATAAAATATTTTTAAAAATTAGAATTGTAAATATAAGTAAAGCTATATTTAATTTAATTACTTTTTGTCTTTTTCAGGGACAGGATCATAACCCGATCCACCCCAAGGATGGCAACTACCAATACGTTTAATAGCGAGCAAGGTACCTTTTAAAAAACCATGTGTTTTAAGTGCGTCAATAGCGTAATGCGAACAAGTTGGATCGTACCTGCATGAAGACGGTAATAAAGGAGAAATTAAAATTTGATATCCCTTAATCAGCAAAACAAAAGGATATATTAGTGTATTTCTCATTCTAGATTTAAATTCAAATTATGTGTCGAAGAATTCGTTCAAAGATTTAAAGAAAAAGTAGTACCCTCTTTTCCATCTTTTAAGTGAATTCCAGCTTCTTTTAATTGATCACGAATTAAATCACTAGTGTGAAAATCTTTGTTATCTCGTGCTTGGTTTCTAAGTCCTATCAATATATTAACAGCATCTGATAATTGATGATCATCTCTCGAATTAATGGTGTTATTTTCTTCTAAAGCTAATACATCAAAAATAAAATCATGCATTGTTTTATTTATAATATCAATATTGTTTTGGTCTAATTGCGTGGTTCCTTCTTTAGCTGTATTGATGATTTTTACGGCTTCAAATAATTGAGCTATTAAAATTGGACTATTAAAATCGTCGTTCATTGCGTCATAGCAGGATTGTCTCCAAATAGATGCATCAAATTCATTGTTTTTTGAAGGTGTAATTCCTGAAAGCATTTTATAAGCTTCCATCAATCTATTAAAACCTTTTTCAGAAGCTAATAATGCATCATCAGAAAAATCAAGAATGCTTCTGTAATTTGCTTGGTACATAAAAAACTTAGCAACAGAAGGTGAAAAAGCTTTGCTTAAAATGGTATTGTTACCAGAAAACAGTTCGTGAGGTAAAATATGATTCCCTGTAGATTTCGCCATTTTTTTTCCATTAAGAGTAAGCATATTGGCATGCATCCAATAATTTACTGGATTGGTTTTTAAGGCAGCTTCAGATTGTGCAATTTCACATTCATGGTGTGGAAATTTTAAATCCATTCCCCCACCGTGAATATCAAAATGTTTGCCTAGGTATTTAGTGCTCATTGCGGTACATTCTAGATGCCAACCGGGAAATCCATCACTCCAAGGTGATGGCCAACGCATAATATGCACAGGCTCTGCTTTTTTCCAAAGCGCAAAATCTTGTGGTTTTTTTTTATCGGTTTGAGCAGCTAGATCACGGGTATTAGCAACCATGTCTTCTAAATTTCTTCCGCTTAGTTTTCCGTAAGTATGAGTTTTATTAAATTTATGTACATCAAAATAAACAGAACCATTTATAACATAAGCAAATCCTTCAGAAATAATTTTTTCAATAATTGCTATCTGTTCAATAATATGTCCAGTAGCAGTGGGTTCAATACTTGGAGGAAGCGCATTAAATTTTTCCATTGTTTGGTGGAAATCGACTGTGTATCGTTGCACAATTTCCATGGGCTCCAACATTTCAATCCTTGCTTTTTTAGCGATGCGGTCTTCGCCACTATCCGCATCATTTTCTAAATGTCCCGCATCTGTAATATTTCGAACATACCTAACTTTGTAGCCCAAGTGCTTTAAGTACCTGAATACCAAATCGAACGATAAAAAAGTACGGCAATTTCCCAAATGCACATTGTTGTAAACTGTAGGTCCACACACATACATCCCAACTGATTCCTTATGAATTGGAGTGAATTTTTCTTTTGTTTTTGTAATTGAATTATACAGGTATAATTCTTGTTGTTCGAAAAGTTTCATGTATCTAAATGCTTCTTTTTAATTTAACGTTTAGCAAGTTATAAAACTTTAACTTGGAATTGCAACATTAAAATGTTGTATTTAATTTTATATAATCTAAAAACTCTCTTCTTGTTTCAATTTTTTTAAATTTACCTCCAAATTCACTGGTTACGGTACTGCAATCAATATCACGAATTCCACGAGAATTAACACATAAATGCTTTGCATCAATGACACAGGCCACGTCCTCTGTATTTAAAACTTCTTGTAATTCCTTAACAATTTGCATCGTAAGTCTTTCTTGTACCTGAGGTCTTTTTGCAAAATAGTCTACAATTCTATTCATTTTTGAAAGCCCAATTACAGTCCCGTTAGAGATATAAGCGATATGTGCTTTTCCAACAATAGGAAGTAAATGATGTTCACAAGTAGAATAAAGTGTAATGTTTTTTTCAACCAACATTTCACCGTATTTATATTTATTTTCAAAAGTGGAAGCAACTGGTTTGTTTTTTGGATTTAAACCCCCAAATATTTCACTGACAAACATTTTTGCAACTCTTTTTGGAGTTCCTTTTAAGCTATCATCAGTTAAGTCCATCCCTAATGTCAATAGAATTTTTTTAACATCTTTTTCTATTGCTTCTATTTTATCTCCATCATTAATTTTAAAAGCATCTTTTCTTAAAGGAGTATCGCTAGAAGTTCCAATATGTTCTTCGCCTAATTCATCCATTACTTTACTGTGATTTTTTAAATTCATAGGTATTCTTTGTAATACAATTTGCAAAGATACAAATTCAATAATAGCTGAAAAATTTGTGTCACACTATTTTTATGAATAGGTTTTTTTAGTATTGACTTTTTGTATGTATTGGTAACAAAGGAGTTATAGGTGAAAATAAACACTTATCTATCTGTTAAATGATTGAAAAAAAGCATATTATAGGAAGGGTCAAATTAATTTTATCTTTTTTATTTTTTAATATTTAATTGTTTAAAAAACAATTAAATATTAAAAAATTCATAAATTGTGAATTCATAAATTTTTCTTAAATTTAAAAAAAATAATAATGAAAAAAAACCTACTTGTTCTATTAATTTTTTTTCCTTTTTTCTTGTTTAGCCAAGAAAGTGTAAGTGATAATAATTACGAAAACTTCATTAAAATAGAACCAACGGAGGTTTATTCAAGTGCAATTTTAATTTTTGACTTCGAAAAAGCACAAGAAATCACTTATACTCTAACGTACAATAACACTATAATTTCTACTGCTGTAATTAATAAAGAAAAAGGTAATGTTATAAAAAAAGTTGACTTTTCATTATTAAAAAAAGGAATCTATGTAGTTGATTATTATATAGATGAAAAAAAAGTAAAGCAATTAACTTTTAGTAAATTGTAAAAACCCAAACTACATGAACTTCAATAATATATTTTTCATAGTTACCTTGTTTTTTACCTTGCATTCTTTCAGCCTAAAGGCTCAAGTATGCGATGAATTAATACCCATATGTACCAGTCAAGATGGTTTAGATAACAATGCAATCGATGAATCTCCTATTGATATTACGTCAACATGTATAGACCTTCAAGGTACTAGAACCGCATGGTATTATATTTTAATTGAAGAACCTACCAATTTTACGTTTCAAATTGAACCTGCAACCGATATCGATTACGATTTTGCAGTTTGGCTTAATGCTGATTGCGAAAATTTAGGGATTGCTGACAGGGCATCTTATGATGCTCCTACTGGTGATCAGTACGATACTGGATTAGATTTACCCTCTACTGATACATGTGAAGGTATTACTGGAGATGGCGATGTAATGTTTATGGCTTTAGTTCCGGGTGATGAAATTATTATAGTTGTCGATCGATTTTCCGCAACGGAAGATATTTTTGATTTATCATTTGGTGATCCCGATGCTTTTAACTGTTCAATAGTTTTAACCGAAGCTTGCGATGGTGATACTGTAACTTTAGATGCTACTGATCCTGATGCTCTAGGATATACATGGGCCTTCGAGAACCCGATTGGATCTGGTAATTTTGATCCATTTGTTCCTGCGGAAACTACTGCCTTTTTAAATGTAACTACTACTGGAAACTATAGAGTAATTGTTGATTTACCGGCTGGTGTTACAGACAGCAACTTTTTTGATGTTGTATTTTATCCGCAACCTATAACCGAAAATCCACCTATTGATCTTTTTGTATGTGATGATGGTACCAATACTGGAACTTTTGACCTTACAGAAAATACTAATGTAGTCTTAGGAACTCAAAACCCTTTAAATTTTGAAGTTAAATATTATGAGACCTTTACCGATAGTGATGATGATTTTAATGAAATACCGAATCCGACTACTTATACAATAGTGCCGCCATCACCGCAGATCATATTTGTTAGGATACAGGATTTAGGGTCGGGAAATTGTTACGATTTAAGTGATTTTATTATTGAGTTTTCTGAGGTATCGATTGGTACAATGACCAATATTGGTTTTTGT
>MDSX01096519.1_pt1 | contig 64078 bp, 69 predicted proteins | sample 811141 | NCBI WGS metagenome assembly MDSX01 (sample SAMN05326642, study PRJNA326480) | marine metagenome | isolation source: seawater | place: Atlantic Ocean: South East | collected 2010 | reverse complement strand
CTCCTCCTTCGCCTCCGCCGCCATCACCCCCGCCGCCCTCGTCCCCTCCGTCGCTACCGCCTCCTCCTTCCCCACCACCACCATCTCCGCCGCCCTCTCCTCCGCCTCCGTTTCCTCCTCCTTCGTCTCCCCCGCCATCACCCCCGCCGCCCTCGCCCCCTCCTGCCCCACCGCCACCATTTATACCGCCCTCTCTTCCGCCTCTCCCAAAGTCGCCGCCACCATTGCCTCCGTCCCCGCAACCTGCATCGCCACCTATGTCTCCGCCAAATTGGGTTGACACGTGTCAATACGATTCACAGACATATACGGACTACACATATCCCTATCCACCTATGACTGTTAATACAATACTGAAATTATTACACTATGTTAAGAATGAATTATATAGATTGACAACGAGTGAAGTACAACAAATACGGTTTTGTACAAATATCGCACCCGAAGATACAAATACAGCTGATGTCGTAAAGCACAAATTACTTGTATTAGCTGGAATGTCAAGTATAATTTTCCCGCCACTTTCACCACCACCAATTTGAATCGAATTAACAAAATAATAGAGATGTGTGTTTCAAAAAGTAATTCGTATCTACTATTCTTCAACGGTGTCTAAAGACCGCCCCATTTTTTTGAAAATACTTTTGTAGCATTTATATTTATTGTGACCGTGTAATTTCTTTTAGCGTATTTTTCCTAAAAAAAAAAAATTGCAATATTGAAATGATAAAATTCTTCGTTATGATCACTGCTATAAGTTCATATTCAAATATGCCCCTTCGTTTTAATTTGAAGAATAGAAGGTATCATGCAGCTTGCGTTGAAGATTTTGAATGTGAGTTACCATTTAGATGTTGTAAGGGTGTATTCTTTAATTATTGTTGTTCATATGGAGGACATGGTGCCCGTATACCAAAACCACACTTACCAAATATAACATTTCCTCCCATCCGAATTCCAGTTCCATACCCCGTGCCAGAACCAATTCCCATACCTGTTCCTATTCCGGTAAATCCATAGTATCCTGTGCAATGGTTGTATCTGGGTTTTTCATTCGTCGGTCCGATTCATGACATATGTTAAGCAAATCCCTGTCAATTTTTTACATTTTTTGGATCCAAATCATTATCTCATTCGACTCGTCGAATTCTCCCTATAATATTGCAGATGGTTATTAGTACAACAAAAAAAATATTTTAACACGCACCCTAACTATCAATGTAAATCACAGCTAGAATAACTATATGCGTTCAAAGAGTTTATTGCTAGTTGAAATGCTGCTTTACGATATGTAACATTGTTCGTTTTTGAAAAATAATCCACTTCATTAAATGTTTCTTTCATGCGTTCCGTAAGAAGATAATCTACCTTTTTAAGTGGCCATGTTTCGTATGCTCTATTTTGAAGCCACTCGTAATATGAGACAACAACACCTCCAGAATTGCAGAGCACATCTGGAATTACATCTATAAGTCGTTCTTCAAAAATCGCGTCGGCATCAAGATTGGTTGGTCCATTTGCAGCTTCGAGAATAGCGATACATTCGGAGCTGACGCTTTTAGCAACATCTTCGTCTATTTGCATTTCAAGAGCAGCTGGTATGATGAAATTACATTTTTTTGAAAAGAATTCTGTTTTATCACATGACAAACCATGATCATATCCAGTAACTCCTCGATGTTTCTTGACATGTTCGTATAATCTGTGAATGTTAAAACCTTCTTCTGAGTACATATAACCAGTATGGTCACCTACACCAACGCATACCAATCCCATTGGAGATAACAATTGGGCAATTGCAGACCCAACATTTCCAAAACCTTGCAGAATATAAGTCTTTCCATGTAGATTAATCTCTTTTTTTTGAGCATATATTTCCAAACATATTTTGACTCCCATCCCTGTTGCAGATTCACGTCCTTGTGAGCCACCAAACGAAATGCTTTTACCAGTAAATACTCCATAATCTCTCTTTGTACTTTTTGAATTATATTCTTTGGTCATGGCATCCATTATTTCACTGTTACTGCCTACATCTGGAGCGGGTATATCTTCATCACTTCCAATATAGTGATGTATAGCAGCACAAAACCCTCTTGCTATCTTTATTAAATCTTTTTTGGCGTATTCTCGAGGATTAAATTTTATTCCTCCTTTTGCTCCTCCAAATGGAAGTTTTTGCAATGCGCATTTTATTGTCATCCATCCAGCCAATGCTTTACACTCATCCAACTGAACCACTTTATCAAATCGTAGCCCCCCCTTATACGGTCCTCTAAAATTGTTGTGTTGTACTCTATACCCTTTAAAAATATGTCTATCACCCGATGATAGGGTAACCGGAAAATGAACGATTATTTCGTTTTGCGGCTGAAGATATTCTTCAGGTGCATTTGCACTTTTGAGCTGTGATTGAAATAAATCATAAACTTCTCCCATTTATATACTCTGCGTAAATATTTCACATTTCATTTAACGCAGATTCAATTACATCTTTACATTTTTTACATGACATATTCCCCAATTCTCAAGACTGTATCATATTGTCGTTCGACACATTGGACATTTATTTTCCGCTCTTACTCGATCAAAACATACGGAATGAAAAACATGATTACATGATGTTTTCAACCAAGGTAAATGCGTCGTATCTATGAATTCTTCACAACATAGTGCACATGTAGTCTCATTTTCCGGAACAGCAAACGAAGACAACTCGCTTAAAGACCGACGAACAACTCTTTTTTTTTCGCTGTTCACATCTTTTTGAATTGCGTAAACGCTTCTTTTTCCAAAACTATCAGTTAAAAACATGATTTTGTATGTCTTCATACCGACTGACAACTGCATGAAATATTTTGTGGCATCATTAAATGCATGCTCTATATCCACATTATCATTCAAACCATATGAAACCCAATCTGAATTCGTTGCTTTGGAAAAATCATCCAGAATACACCATTGCCAATACACACTAGGAGCTGAAAACCTGAACTTTTTTTGACTAATTGTCTTTGAAATCTTTGATTTCACAAAATTCCAGATTGGTTTATGGTAAAACACGATGATTTTATCATAATTTCTTACTCGCTGGACACTTCTTGAACCAGACCTTTTATTTATTTCAATAACACTTGGTGTTTTCTGAAAATAAGCATCATTTTTTCTGTATATAATTGCATTAAAACAATCTGGTCCAAGAAAAACCTGATCGTTATTTTTCAATTTTTTTATTAAATTTTGTGCAAATTCTGGATAAACATCAACATAGTTTCCCGATAAAGGTTCTAAAGAAACATACATTTTTCTTATTTGAACAAAAAAAAAATATTTTACCTAAAACAAAAATGGCAAAGAGTCCCAAACGTACCGCGTCATTCAAATACTGTAGCAGAAAACGCAAGCCTGGTTGCCAAAAAGCTAGTAAAAAATGCTCCTATAAAAAAAGCCGCACCCCTAAATGCCAACCCAAGAAATCCAAAACCCCAAAGAAGACGACAAAGCCAAAGTCAGCCAAGAAGTCAAAGACACTTGAAGTTGCCAAAAAGTTTAGCAAAAAAGGTCCGCGTCAACTCAAATCTGATAAATATAAAGCTTGCTCGGCAAAGAAGAGCAAAAACAGCTGCAAGCCAATCAAATATAGTAAAGATGGCAAGAAGGTACTCAGTGGAAAAACAGATCCTAAGTTGGAATGCGCATGGGATCCAAAGAAAAATCCTAAGTGCATGACCAAGGCGCCAAGTATATTTGATGTGTCTCTCGAATTCCACAGTGATAAAGCTAAGCTCCACTTTACGTATCCTGTCACCAGAGAAGGTGTAGAGGCGTGCTTCTTTGTAGTCCATAAGGTTGGTGAAGTAAATAAACTGTATTTAAGATATTCCAAGGCGTTATTAGCGAGCATGAAAACCAAGCATGCAAATGCACTCAAACTCTGGTGGTGTTCATTTGGCGAAATGATCGCTGAAAAGAAATTGAAGACTGAGAAAAAAGCGGATGTAGCACACAGAATTGGCGTTCCCAAAACACTCTCTGCCGCTCAATTGGATGAACTTACGCCGCTTCTCAAAGATTGTAATGATGAAGAACCTGATATTGTTGATGATGATGATGATGCAAGCTCTGCATCCAGCTCGTCAGAAATCTCGGAAGCTTCTCCACCACCAAGAACCGGAATTGGAGGCATTTTACCTCGAGTATCTCTTTCTGCTCCCACTAGACGTGAACCCAGTGGTAGAGCTGCTCCCAAGAACTACGCCGGACAAGCGAGAGCAGAAAACGATCTAAGTACCACCGATGATACGGACAGGTACACGCTACAAATCATGTAAGCAATCTATACATTAGAATAAATACATTTGTAATGAAGACAAATGCCTTAACTTGTGGAAAATGAAAAGAATCTGAGTATTCCTGGTTTCTAGACACGATCTTTTTTTTTCAAAGTCTACACTTCATTTGCTGCAAAAACAGATGTTTGTTAAAAAAAATAATGCATGAAGAATACCAAATATTTGATGTAGTAGAAGATGAATTCGACGAATTTAAATTGCATCCAAATTCTGAACACTTTGTGTATATACACAAAAGTGTGTACGACAAACAAGTACAATGTGGTCAAGAGACATTCATGAAAACAATGCAACAAATCGGTATCGATACACCACGATCTAATGTTAAAATTGATGGTGAAAAAGTGAAAATATTCCCTGATTTTTTAACTTTGAATTTGACTAGATATTGTACTCAAACGGTCATGGGATTTCCGGTTGAAATACTTTCTAAATTAGGACTAGTAGCAGAAGCTAAAAAACCACATAGATTAAAAATTGATGTTTGGGGTGAAAATGTATTCGTGAAAAAAAAACTGAGAATTTTACAAGACAGTTCTTGGGTACCTGTGCAAATTCAAATCAATGCAGATATGAATGATCCATGTGTCATCTTAAAAATACAATCCGGAACATTAGAAGATGGAGAAATTTTATACTCTGAATCCACCCAAAGGGTTTGAGTCGTGCAGGTGAACCGAGTCTGTATTGACGCATAAATACAATATGTGCCATAAAAAAAATAATGACACATATAAACATGAAATATGTTCGTTTTGGTCAGGAGTTACCAATAGATAAAATTGTCGAAATCATTTACAACACGTGCAAAAATAATCCTATTATATGTAAGTTACTTGCAGAAACACAAAATGGACAGTGGTGGGGAGTTTATGCTCAAGATATGCCAATACGTTATGTATGCTTAAAGACACCGAAAACGATATCAAAATTCGCAAGAAAATATGGATACATGAATAGTGATAACTGTGTGAGTTACGAGAAAGGACTTTTTGGTGTAGTACCAATGAATAAATACATTCAAAGAATTAGCTCGCATAATCGGAAAATTATAAAATCATTGGAAAAAACATATGTTCCAGGAATACCACAAAGACTCGCGAATTCCGGGTTATGTTGGTACTCTGCAATGTGTTTTTGTTGTTTTTTCTGCAAACAAATGAGAAGTATCATAAAATACTATGGTAAAGATGATAAACTAGACTCGCTTATAGAAAATTGTTTATCAAACCCCAAAACTGCAGAAACTTTGCGCCATTATCTGTTTTACAAACACCGCTTGGGTGACAATCCAGAAGACCCACCAGAAAAAGACGGCCAAAATGCACTATCGGAATTTATAATTTTATGCGCAAAATTGGGAATCCCAATGTACCGTCTTTTTGCACCTAATTTATCAGAGTTTAACATAGATGTGACAGATAAAGAAAACGATACAAGTAAAATAGTACTTCCAAATCCTTTCCAACCATCTTTACTGGTAGTAAGATGTTTTCGTACAAGATGGAAACCTAAACTAAGTTTACATTATAAAGGGATAAAATATAAACTTGCTTCTGTTCTAATAGGCAGCGAATTTTGTGGTCATCAAATAGGAGCTTCAACATGTGATCTTAATATTTGTAAGTGGGCTTGTGCAGATGCGGATGCATGTAGAGAAGGTATCTCACCAATGTTCTGGAAAATCAAAAAGGAAAAAAATGAATCTTTAAAAGCATTCAAGGATAAATGGTGGAGTGTATGGTCCAAAATAATTCCAGTCACTCTTTTTAATTCAAATTCGTTTTGTGATTTCAGTCCACATAACAGATCTTCATGTACATTAGAACATAACACAAAAAAAAACAAACCGGGATGCTCAGACTTCAATGCCGGTGTTGTGAACTCTGATTTTCTTTACATTTCGGATGTCTAAATCAGTTTACCTAGTTCCGACGATGCATTCCCAATATTTTTTTTTATGTAAGATGGGTTCCATCAAAGAATCTGCGCCAAAACCCATTCTGAGAAGGTAAAAATATTACTCAAATACATAGTTAATTTATTTCAAGAATATTGTTCAATAATTGAGTCATATACTGATTCGGAATTTCAATCCCATTTTCAAACATTGATATCATTTTTGCGGTCACGTTTGCAGCATTTGCGACATCAACCGTTGTTAATCTCTTGCGTATTCTTGCTTCCTGAAGCTGAAACCCAAAAGGAGGTCTATGATTAGAAGTGTTTAAAAGCTTTTCGACTTTCATCTCACAATCTTTATTTTGTTCTTTCAATATGTCCCATTCTTGATACACAAAAATGTATGTCATCGTTTTATTCTATTTGATCTAAATATTTTTGAAGTTCTTCCGTGAGCGCCAGATCCTGTGATTCAAAAACGCCTAAAATTTCAGATATATCTTCAATATCCGAGTCTCGAATTCTCGACAAAACATTCTCACGGCTATCGATAATTTGCTTCAAACGCATAATGTGATTATGATAAATATCCAAATTTTTTTTGAAATCGATTGTTGTGTTACTTCTCTGTTCTTCGAATAAATCAAATTTTTGCCGTACACTTTCTTTTTCCGAAGGAGTAAAACACTCATTCGTTTGAATATCTTCATTTAATGTTTTCAAAACCTCAGATTTCTCATTCAAAGCTTTCACGTCCAACGCCATTGATTTTAATTTGTGTTCTACACTTTCAAAACTCATTTTTCAACCAAAAAAAAAATAAACAATTTGATTCTAATACGGTGCATCTCCTTATCTGAAGAGATTCGTCACTCCGATGAGGACATACATATCGTGTGTGTTTATCTTGTTTTTCGTTGGGGAAAAGATGAAGGGAATAACTTCATCTGAGAAAGACGTCTAGCTGTACGATCAAGCTCTGTTTTAGAGCATTGACCGTTATCGATGGCAGTGCCGAAAAGCCCTGCTAAAGCAACAGGGAAGGAAGCACCTTGAAAGTCGACCAAACAAAAGTAAAACGCCCATTTGTCGTCTTCCCAATTAAATTTATTCATAACTTTGAAAGTTCCTTGAATACTAGAAGCAAAAATTAAAAGTCCATCTAGACCATTCTCCGCTGTGAATAGCGTAGTGACAGAGCCGCGATCAGATATCACTCTCAATTCTCTTGTAACTGTATCATAATTATTTTCCCATGATGATTCCAAAAGGTTTGAACCACCCAGTTCAAATCTATCGGAAGTTACCGTTAGGCTAACTTGGGCTGCAGTAGCGGTCGTACCTAAGAAAGAACCTTGTGTCTCAGCAGGGAACAATGATGATGGTGATGACGCAGATGGAGGCGACGACGCGGTCGGAGGAGGCGACGACGCGGTCGGAGGAGGCGACGATGCGGTCGGAGGAGGCGACGATGCGGTCGATGGTGGCGAATCGATACAATCCGGATCAGTATGCTCACCCCAACACAATTCACATTCTTCAATTTCAACTGTATTTGGTGCTTCGCAGTACAATTCATAGATTTGATCACATGTAAATTGTGTAAAGGTAATGCCCGGCACATCAACTATGTTACATTTGTTGTGGTTAGCTTGAAGCGGGCAACACTTTGCTGCCTTGTAAGCAGCTTTTAATACAGATTTCTGGACGCTGGCAGAGTATGCACTCCCTAACACTAGAAGAAGAATTATTCTTGTGAGGTGCATGTTGAGTATTTTTAATTGAAAATATTTATTTTTTGGTCATTCGTAACATCATCACATTTTGGGTCGTTCGGTGATTATCTTTTTTTTGAGAATACCTATAAATGTGGAAGAATGTGTTTCCAGAATACGCGGTCAAGCAAGCATTTCATGAATTCAATCTAGACAGAGGAGATGAACACATAGTAACTGCCATGCAAACAGATCTTTTGACCAGAATTATTTTGAACATTACAAAATCATCACTCATACATTGTATTATTAAGAAAAGAAAATATATCAATGATCAAGATTTAGAAGTAGGAAAATCGTTGAGTTTCTTTCAATCACAAGACGCACCACAAGACGCAGGACATTTATTAGATTCCTCAATATTCCATAACATTGTTCAGGAACATATTGAACTTTGTAGAAGTCATATATCAAAATATATGGAAGATCACACACTTGAAAAACAATATAAAATATCAGCAGAATGTTTGGCAAAATTACAATCTTATACTGAAAGCATGATTCGAGGTTTTGTTTACAAATTGTCACTATCTGCTGGTAATGGTATAGTCACATATAAATTGTTTGAAAGTGTAATGGCAAGTACATTGGGTGATCCTTCATACTTGACACATGACAGTGGATTTACACCTCATATTCAATCTACCAAATAATTTACATCAATGTCACGAATACATTCGGGTAATTCGTGTAGTTCTCTTGACAATACTTTAATCGCAAATGACGACAACAAATATGCCAAAATATTCGATTTTACAGATTCTTGAGTGCATGACACTCCAAATTTTGACACCACACATAATTCAGACACAATTCTCATTTTTAATCCCCTCTAAAATATATTAGGTCGGATTTGGAAACCGATTTCAATAAAGAGATAACCTTGTATTTTTTTATTTTTATAATATCAATGCTCATATTAGATACATGCTGTGCAATCACTACTATAATGGCATAAATTACATGTTGCACAAAAATACACAAGGAAAAAGCATGATTCATATTGGCGCTATTTGAAACAAGCAGTGCCGCTGCTCCGACAATATGTCGCACACTTTTCAACCGAGTGATGTCTTGAGATTTATCAATTTATTGGCATATTGGCAAATTCTACATTTTACATGAAATCGCTCAAAAGGCTTGAAAAAGTGAACAAGGTGTGGCTCCGGAGGACGATGCCGCCATGCGTGGTATGACGCAAAAAGCGACATGTTTTCTGAAACCAACTTGAGATATTTCCCTACTTCTGTTCCATTTTGAAATGCGTGTGCATTTATGAAAGAGTTCTTGGGTGCCCATCGCTGCGCACGAACATCGCCCAAATAAACCGGTATCGTCCCTGCTTCTAGAGCGTAGTACAATTTCTCCGTCATGTGCTCCTCATTCTGGTTTTCGAATGACAAGTGGAACATGTAACGTCTCATTAGTCTCAGTTTGTTGTTTGGCCAATCGGCATTCTGTGAGAACCACGGGTCGACATTATGCATGCACTGTCCAATGGAGGCCACGGGGTAGACGGATTGGATGTCTCTGACCCATTTCTCTCGATTGTTTAATGAGTGACAATTTCTGGCAATGAAGGATGCCTTGTGTTCTACTTTGCTAAATTCGATTTCATTTACGAATATAGTAGATAAATTGTTCAACCAAGGACACGGCACATCAGACAACATATTTCCAGTGCTGTATATGGAATATCTTCCAATGGAACGCAAAATAGGGTAATGTCCCGGACCTTCCATTGACATTATAAATGTCAGGTTTGTGTTAAGCACATGACCCATATTGATCATAGAATCTCTTCCAACCCAGAAACAGGGGATGTCGCACTCGACGCGCGTTTTTTTTGCCTTCTGTCCGTCTCTACTCAAAATAATCTCGTTGCTCCCGGTTAATGCTGCGGCAATGGGTCGTTCGATGATTTGCGTTGATTGTCGGAGAGGATTCATAAAAACATAAAGTAGACCCAGTATAATGTTGGTCGACACAAATAAACTGGCTACGTTCCTCATTTGTAATACCATCTGAAACCATTCTACTGGTGCCACCGCGACCCCGTGCGAGTTAAAAACATCAAAAAAAACGCAGCATGCACATAACAATGGAAGTGCGCACATCGAGTATATCAGGCGCCGGAGATGGCTTATGAACCATCAACGACATTCCGCTGAAAGAATGAGATTCAAGCAATTGCACAGTGCCAAAGATAAAACAAAATTTAGCACAAATGAGAATGAAAGAGGTTGCACATGCTCCTGAACAATTCGATGCAGTAAGCAATCTTTTAAAATTGCTGCGAAACCAGTTTCAGATTGGAAAACAATAAACAGAACGTCCTAAACATTTTTTCCGGCATTGGAGAGCATGTCCGTGGTTGGCTCAGAATATCAGACTCTTCTGCAATATCCCTTCCGAGCGGGACTCTTGCGCGATTTCTTCTTACCAGAAACCCATCTGCATGTTTTTGGACTTTTCAAACATTGTTCCTTAGTCTTTTTCTTCCCGCTATTGAGAACATTACACTTTTGGGGTGATCGCTGAGTTTTTTTCGATTTTGTAGGAGAGGTCTTCTTCTCTTTCTTGAACTTTTCTTTCAATCTCAAATAATTTTCTGCACTAGTCCATTTCCAAACATCTTGACCTTGAGATCCTTGACCAACTGCAATGATCGCATGATAATTACCAGGACCTCCGGTCTTGGTTACACGTTTTTTTAACTTTACATCGTCTTTGTGAACTTTGAGATTGTATTTATTTTTATCACTTACATCATAAAAGTAAAAGTGGGGCCACTTGTCCGTTTTTAACGATGGCATTTTATTTAGTCATGGAAACTTTTTTATGTCCAACGAATTTTTTTCTTTTAAAACTTCCCAATACATCTACTATTAACTTATTTATTTATCCGAGCAAAGAACAAATTTTTAATATGTCCGATGAATCCGATACAGAACAATAATATACATTTTCATTCGTCCATCTCACCACGAGTTTTGTCAAATTGCGATATTATTTTTTCGAAAAAGAAAAATGACTCTTGAAGAACAAGCGATTGCTGCTTTCCGAAAAGGTCTTTTGAAGGCAAACAGTTCTCAATTGCTTCAATTTTGGGCAGAAGCAATAACACTGAAAGGAGGAAACGAGAGCGTAATTTTTGATGAAATGGCTTGCCGTGATATCGTCGCGTACACTATTATCCACTTTATCAATATTCGATCTGCTACAATTTTTGGCGGCTTTATAAGATCGCACTTTAGCGGAAAACCATGGCACGATATTGATATTTTTTCAGGAAACGATACCCCAACAGAATTCATGATATCTCTAGTCGAATTTCTTTGCATCGTTCTTTGCTTTCAAAAACATCAGATTTCCTTTCATCGGCACTCTCCGTCACCGTACGGTGCAAGTTTCAATCTGAAAATCATGTGCTCGACTCCATCATGCATTCCATCTTCATGGACTAGTGAAAATACAACTGCCATAGCACATCCCTTAACTATCATTATCAAACTAGATCTCGTACGATGTACCAACCAACTGCTATTTGAAACTGAGTACTTGAAAGATCGTCTTCCTGTTACGATAGGATCCTGCCTTCAGATGCAAAGAGGGGTAGTAACATTTCGTTCGACCCCTCGTATTAGAAACCGAGTCGATCATTGGTTACCTGAAGAGATTATTGATCTTTTGAAAAATGGAAATGATGTGAAACTTTCTCTAAAAAGACATCCACCACGAACTCTTAAACGTGCTCAACAATATCGTGAATTTTATTGGTATAGAATCACGAACATGAAGAAAGATTGGAATCTTTTGACAGCAGATGGCACAGAACCAGCTTCTTTCTCAGAAGAAGAACTACGACAGTTAATGGAACGCATGACAATGCAAAAAATACAACGAGCAAATCATATAATTGAGGAATAAACTCAATCTCGCATAATCGTGTCATACTTGTTTGTGATACTTGTTTACGTTCGCGTTGGCTTACACATGATTCTTGAAAAAATATATATCAACGATATAAATGTTGAGCATCTTAATTGTCACATTTTTTTCCTTACCGTTTCGTGAAACTGATGGAGCAAATTATATGTTTGAACCACCCTCACCTACTCCAAATTCTATGTTTGAACCACCCTCTCCTACTCCAAATTCTATGTTTGAACCACCCTCTCCTACTCCAAATTATTACGATCAACTGAATAATAAATATATTACTATAAAAGTACTTTCTTCCGCAGCAAACACGAGAGACATGTTTATGAACCAACATTCAAGTAATTCAACACTTGCAAACACATTACTAATAGAGTTACAAACAGTTTTACATGCATTGAAAGGAGTAATATCATGTCTTTTTTCGTCATAAATGGTACCTAAAAAAAATTGTATCGATTTTTTTACGGTGAGAATTGAAAAAAAAAATAAATGCTACGATTCTTGAAAGTTCTTGGCACGGGTATCAATGGAGAAGTATGCCTCTCAGAAAATGTAAAGACTTTTGAAAAATCTGCAATAAAACGATTAAGACAACACAATGAGTTAGAAGTACTGAAAAAAGTTTTGCCTCACAAAAATATCGTGCAACTTGTCAATGTATTCAATTTACATTCTGATGTTTTTATAGTCATGGAAGTTATGGATATGACTTTGAAAGAATACATTCAACGAACGAACATGTACGAACACGAAATTAAGTGGATATTCAAAGAAACATTGACTGCACTGGATCATTGCCATTCTTTGTCAATTTTACATCGTGATATCAAACCAGAAAATATTCTTTTAAACAGAAATGGCAGTGTTAAAATATGTGACTTTAGCTTAAGTAGGACTTGTTCGAATCAAATGACACCCTGTGTTGTCACCTTATGGTACAGAGCTCCTGAACTCTTACTTGGTCATACAAATTATAATTATAGTATAGATACATGGTCACTATGCTGTGTCCTTTTAGAAATGATATACAAACGTCCACCTTTTATCGCAAAACAAAATTCGGAAATATCACAACTGGAAAGTATTTTTACTGCACTTGATAAGCCCGAAGAACTAAAATCTGTTTATTCACAAGAATTCAAATCTTGTCCAGAAGCGTTCAATGCAATGGACATAGATGCAACCCCCCAAATCAAAGAGTTGTGGAAAAATCTTCCATTTGTTGCAGACACCTTTATCTATGATATCAACAAAAGACCTACCTGTAAAACACTCTTGCAACATGTCGGAGAATGTAACTTGATTTCATTTAAAATTGAAAAACACAGAGCAAGTTTTGAAGAAATACCTCATTCATGGCATTCTGTCTTTTTGAATGATGTTGAAGATATCCAAAATTAACAAAAAAAACGTTTAGGTCTACATAAAAAAACGAAACCCAACCTGAAATAGGAGAAAAAATCAAGATATAAAATAGGAATGGTTTTGGAAAGATATGTACATCATATTCCTCCTGGTTCGCTCAATCTGGCTTGCAATATAACCTCAAATGTCTTTTTAACAGTCTCGTGTGAAATGTAATTGTAATTATAATTTTCTGTTTTTCAAATGTCGTTTGCAAAATACATACCGTGTGTTCAAGGGTCACATGTCATGCATATTACGAAATTAAGCAAACATAAAATCTAAAGGATCTTGCTTCTTTGGCGATGGCTCGTTTTCTTTCTTTTCAGCAAACCTGGCAATAGTATCAGCAGCTGGGGCACCCTTGAATACATCAACTATATTCTTTTCTTTATTTTTGTGACATATAAACGGAAAATGCGTGACATTAAACAGAGCATCCTTTCCTTGTAAAATCGAAGATGGCACCATTTCAGCATTCACTAAAGCAAATTTTACATCACTTTTTGTGCTTGCTTCCCCAAATTTGGGAAGAGCAGTATGACAATGAGGACACCATGGTGCATATATCATATATACAACATCGTTATTTTTTTCATCAAACTCTTTCAATTTTTCACCGGTTTCAACTTTGAATTTCTCATCTACATTTTTAAAATCTTTGCACTTTGAATCAGACTCAGAACAATGAGTTAAATTCTCCACTTCAAATTCTGACAAATTTATTTTGGCATGGTAATCTACACTTTTAGTGTCAGACTTTCTACCTGATGTTGCTGAAAACGTCATCATGTCATTTAGTCCTCTTCTACAAGTTTTGAAACTCATACTCAAGACAATAACAATTAAAATCACTATACCAACAATCACAAGCTGACAAGATATTCTAGAGTCTTCTTTTGGCGGGTCTTTGGAAAATAGGTCTTGTAAATCCGATACGGAAATTTGCGTTAGTGGATTTAGTCGGAGTTTTTCTGGACTACTATGAGAATGACTCATGTACATCTTTTCATGCGCACAAAGAAAAAAAATTGTGTATGTCCAAGTAATGAACCGCACCTCTATATATTCATGGGGTCCAAGTGGATGGACATTCATACATGCAGCATCATATGCATATCCAAACGCACCAACACATGAAGACAAAATAAACATGTACAATTTTCTAAACTATTTTGCGTCTATTATACCATGTTTAAGATGTAGACAAGATTTTACAAAATACTTGAGAACACATTTATCAAAAAAACAAGAAAGTATTGCGTTCAAAAATACTAAGAGTCTGGTATATTTTTTAGTAGATGCACATAATCATGTTAACATTAAACTTGGAAAAAGAACATACACTTATGCAGAGGTTGATCAAATATACATAGGAAACTCTATACATGTCTCATGCACTCTGATGATATTCATTTTATTTCTATTAATATCATGCCTTTGCTTTTTGATATACAAACAATACAAACAATCGAACTCAAAAAAAATCACATTAGACACATCGAAAACATTTACTGTGTTTCAATTGAATTGAGTTCACTTTTTTAGGGGTCTGTGTGAATCCAAATTGTTAACGTATTTTTAATCTAGTGCATACACAAGAACTCAAAGGAAGTCCCCAATTAGAATTTTAACCGAACATACCACGAGTCTGCGCAACTCTCAAATAAAGACTATGATGAGGCGAATACAAGTATTCTCTCATTTTTTTATTATTTATGATTAAAGCTGCCTTCTTTTCTTTCATATTTGGAATACAAAATATTTTCTATGATATATAAAGTAAAAATGAAATGTTGGATATTATGTTTTAATATTACATTTGTACATTCATTGATGTGTAGGGATTTAAAATATGTGTATCGTCGGATAAACTGTTGTTCGACGAATTTAAGCACTTGTATAGATTTGAAATCTGCGTATCGTAACGATGCTACACCTAACGGGACGTGTTGTGCATATCCTGTTGACGAAAGTTTTTCTACTCGATTCCAAACTGAGCAGTTTTTCGCAAACGCGATATTCGAAACGGGATTTCAAATGTCGGACACGCCACCACAAGGCGAAGTCGTTTCCGATGTTCGACTCTTCTCAATAACAGAAAACCAAGTCACTCTGCAAGTGTTGGTCGATAAATATAGTACAGAGTTCCAGTCAGGAACATACCTGCTTCGCTCCCAAAACGCATCCGTTATAGTAGGAAACATTATTTCGCAAAACGAAAGTTTCGTAACTCGTGCTATCATTACTGGATCTCAGCATGGAACATTCAATATTGGAGATGTAGTGGAGGTGAACGCCGATGTGCAGTTTGTAGAAGGGGTACCGCAACGGATTCCGGAACGTGTCAACAATATCTATACGCCCGACCTTTTCGGATTACAGTACGAAGAAATCGTGTATACATCTGATGTTGGTAATTTGAGAGCACATCTCACCACACAAGGAGACAAAGGTGTAATTATATGGGTGCATGGATTCAACGGTCGTTACAATTTACAGGGTCTTGGATTGCGAATCGCAACTCACAACCCTGATTACAAGATGATGATAATTGCATTGAGAAACGATATCGGTGAACCCACGAGCGGCCGCGGAATCGCAACATACGGTGTTACTGAGTTTCAAGACGTAAAAGCAGCCGTCGATTATGCACACACTCGATTTGGATTACCAATCTTTTTATTCGGAGTTAGTGGAGGTGCTTCTCCTGTCGCCGTGTTCGATGCACAGGAAAATGACAATAGAGTCAAAGGCATAATTTACGATGGCCCGAATGCGAATTTTCGTGGAAGCGTAAAGAACAATGGTGCAATTCGATTTCCGTTTGTGGATCCCGCTTTATTTGATGGATTTATCGCGTTTACAGAAACTTTGTACGACATAAATTTTGATGACTACGATCATCGCGAATTAGTCATACAATCGCGCAAACCCACATTGATGTATCACTACGATTTGGATAGTTGGAACAGTCCAGCAGATTATGACTATATCATAAAAAGACGTAACGAGGAGATCACTTATGTACCGTTTGAAAATACTGGTCACGTTGTCGGTTACTTGAGAAATAATACGAAATACTTGTCTGCATTGGCAACCTTTTTAGACGCCCATATTTAAAAATGATTTATCGTAAACTTGGAAATTTCCATTTTTTATACAATTAATAAAAATGGACCTCGATACATTGTTGCTACGCTACAATCCTTGAATCAAGATTACAGAGGTCTCTGAACATGATATTGAAAAATGTGAGTGATTCAACCCGAAAAGTTGGAGCTACAAAGCAGAAATAATACAACAATGCATTATTTCGCTGCAACTTTCTTCTTTTTCTTAGGAGGGTTTTTCACGATTCGAGTAGTACTGCCCATATTCATCATTGCATCTTCAAAAGCACTTGCAGCTTCTTTCTCTATGATTAAAACATCTCTTTCGTTTGTACAAGAAGAGACGCTTTCTACGACATCTGCAGCAGCATTCTCATCCTTACTTTTGTCATACTGATCAAGACTCTGTTCAGACTGCGCCACGTTATTTACAGACATAATTTCTTCGGGTTTTCTCTTTAAAAATGAGAAAATGGTGTTTTGACTTTTTCGTTGATTTGTCAAAGTTCGTATGTGATCCACAAACAACTTTTTGGGATCATCAATCACAAGATCTAATAAACTGCAAATGGGATTCACAATTTGATGCTCTGTATAATATAAACGGTCGACCTTTAGTTGCTTCTCTTCGATATATTTAGGATCTTCGGCCTTTTCGCAAGCTTTTGCTTTTAGATCTGATGTCTCGATCAAAATAAACGGAACACGATCGCCAACCTGAGGTTCTGATCCAGGGTTACGTTGACGCATTTTACGAACAACTTCCAAATGTGGTAATTCTTCATTCTTATACTCTTTTCTTCGAGATTTTGACATTTTATAATCCATCAACGGAACCTCGTTTTTCACAATTTTTTCCATATGCTCATGAACCTGCGCACACGCTTGTTCAGGATCCATTTTGTACATTAATGCATCCAAAACATTACTTTGAACACGTTTAGCAATTGCACAATTATCTCTTCGAACCAACTCAATCCCTTTTGCATCTAAATAAGAAAATGCAACTTCTCCTTTTTTATTTTTCTCGTACATTAGTCCTGCATATCGCTTTTTACGCATTAGTAAATAAGGAAGATACACCTTTTCCATCTCCAATACAATCTTATTTGTGTTATACTTTTCTGAAAACATTTGAGTAATCTTTTCTGATGCATCATCACCTAGCGCAAATGCTTCTTCTTTCGTGTTCCCATCTTCAAATAATACCATAATTGAATCTGTATCACCATACACAACATCACAAGGGTACAATTCTTTCACCCAAGATTGAGTTTGATGCAGCATTTCGCGAGCTCTAAACGTAGTAGAATCTGCAATTCCCAAGCAATGATATTTTCCCATTTTTACAGCACCTGTAAACCCATAAATTGAGTTTGCAGATATTTTCAAAGCAAGCTGACGACTATCATAAACTGCTTTTTCGACATCGTTTTTAGCATTAGCTTTTGCTTTTTTTGCTATTTTACGTGCTCCCAACAGTTTTTCCAACATGATTGGTAATAAACCAGGCATACCTTTTGCCCAAGTATAAATCTTCTTTTCTGTAACTTTTATAGTTACATACTCAACACCAGGAATGTTCAAAAATCGTGGGTCCATTACAATAGTAGAAAAACAAAAGTTGTTCGCCATCATAATCGATGGATACAGCGACATGAAATCCAATACTGCAATAGGCTTTGTATAGTATGATGCTTTTGCATCAATCACTGTAGCACCCTCGTATGAATCATCAGCACCACCACTATACCTTTCAGGCGTATTCAATACGTATGCACCGTCGCCATTTTCTCGTCTTCCTTCCCTGTGGCCGTAATGCACCAATTGATTCATAACTTTAAATTGTTGACCTCGAGTCACTAAAGCCTCCATTGCCGTAAAACACACTCGACTCATCTCTACATTTCCAGAAATGATTTGCAGGCGAAGAATGAGAGCAATAAGTAAAGCGCAATCCTGAATGCAATACAAAGCGACTTCTGCAACTTGTTCGCGTGTTCCACGAACCATTTTAAATAGCTCTTTATAATCCATGTCCAACTTGTGCTCACCCAAAAAATGCTCACACACATTATCCAACTTGTAAGATTCAAGTTTTTCTCTTGCCTTGATCCAATGAAAAATATCAAGATTACAACGCCCAACCATGCTTATAATAAAAAGCTCATTACTACCCAATGCTGATGAAGACAGTTCCTTTTTTTCTGCTTTGCTCTTGCTAACAATGAGTCGATCTAAATAACAAAAATCTTCGCATCCCAGTATTTTCTCAGCACGAGTCCATAAATATTCTAAATCAAATCCAAATCCATTGTAAGTCGCAATTATATCTGGATCTGCATGAAAAAGAAATGAGGTACGAAAATAACTTAACATTTCTTTTTCCGTATCAAATTTGTAAACATGAGATCCCTCAATGTCAGCACAGTCGCCATATACATATACACATTTGACGGCTTCTTCTTTTGATGTACCGTTGCGCCAATACACTGCTCCAATCATAGAAATATAATCTTCTCTTATATTTGCATCAGGGAAAGCTCCGGTTGCACTTGTACATTCAATATCAATCGCCGCTATCATCAACGGAGCTATATCACTCTTTTCGGGAAGAGGTTTTATATTTCTCATATTCGTTTCTAATTCAATCCTGCAATGAGAAATCCTGTCTTCTTTATCAACTCTATCACCAGATACTTCGATCCAACCAGAAGGAATAATATCATATTCATCCATAAACTTTGTTTCCGCAGTTATTTGACATTCATGAGCTTTGGTTTTCTGAATTGCCTTTCTCATAAAACGGACATTTGGAAAATATACCTTATAGTATATATGCTCTTTGCGATCAGTTGGGTTTTCCATTTTATTTGGCTCCCATCCATACAAATTTTTACACAAAATTTCTGTAATATTAAGTTGGTCCGCATCTCTCAACTCAATCAAATTTGCAAGACGATTACGGAATAAGTCCATTTTTTCAGCTTTCTTGTAAAACAAATACGGCTGAAACTCATGAACACGAACAAGAATCGAGTTTCCCTTGTCTGTACACCCAATCATGATTACACTTGATTTATCTGTATATCGACCCTCAAGATCACAAGTTGTTTCTAAAAAAGTGTCTCCGTGAATGTCAATTTCATCTGAATATTCAAATGAAGATGGTAACTTATCTAATATTTTGACATCAATCAATTGAAATGTAAACACATCTTGAAGTTCTTCTTCAGCTTTCAGCAAATCCGCCATCTTCAATTTTTTTTTTTAAATTTAAATTTGATTTGTCGGACCATATTTTTTTTCACACATACTATCAGACTCCAGTTATGGAGCCTTCAGCAATTTTTGGAAATCTAGCTTGATTTCAAGTAGTCAGTCAGATGTTTATTGATGACATATTTAGAATACCGTCTCCATTAACTCATGAACCATGTTTGTATTAGTGAACTGATAATCATAGTGATGTGAAAATGCGCAAACACGAAAAAATAAAAACACAAAAAAACAAAAACACAAAAATCGAAATCAGAGGAGGAAAAAGTAATGTACATGAATAATTATCAAAATTGAGTTTAAAAAGCAAGTAAGTTTGTTTGTCATAAAAAACTAATGTAATAATAAAATGTTTTCGGTGTGTAATCAGACGATTTATCATAACCAAAAACCATGGTTTTCATTTGTGAATACGAGTTATAGACTAATTGTCAATGATGTTTACCAATTAGGTTACGAGAGCCCGTTCAAAATACGAATTGGCCAGACCATTTTCTTTAGAGACGACGGTAGTTTATCGTTACCTTGGGTAAAACGAAATAGGATTATCTTCCCTGCTTCTTATATATGATGCTGGATACGCGGACGGAAATTAAAAATACTTGTACACAACTGTATTTCAAAACATTATGCAACACTTAAAAGTTTCACTCTTTATTTTCTGTAGATTTGAAACAGCAGATTTGCATTTGCAAAAAAACAACACACAGATTTAATTTTTGAAAGCACGTAGTGTTTAAAATATTTCAATAATTGACAATGGATCCATTTTCTTTTACAAAAAATATTTTTAGGTTGTCTGATAAATGAACGAAAATTATAAAAATGTTGCAAGATTCAGAACCTAACCAAACACCTTTTTTGATTCTCACACGATTTTTTTTTCGATGGAATCATCTGAAGAAGTATTTACGGAAAATGAGATATCTCTTTTGCTCGACGATTCATGGAACGAGCAGTTGATAGACATGGAAATCGCAACCAATTATTTCATGAATACTGCAAAAAAATATAACTTGTATCCAGAAGCTGTACCAGAAATAAAAACAATATTTATACCAGCAAATGATTGCTTTTCAGATGAAGAAATGGAGAATATGACGAAAGACCATTTTACGTCGATTTGGAACAGACATGTCGTGAAAACACAAGTATTTATTCAAGGATCACACTCTGTTATGCAAATAAGAACAATATCCAACATTAGTTATGGTTTATATTGTATGGATAGTCAATTCTACATCGCAAACATTCCGATAAGTGAGTTTAATATCATTACTACATCAGTCATACTTCATTTCATAAAAGGTATTCTACCACATTTCACCTTTTTGATTAATGAGATCGAAAAACTACCTTTAAGCGTACTCGCATGTGAAAAATATTCATTGGAGATGAACAAATTAAACCTTGAAGACGTGACCATCCACACAAGCTTCAACGCTTTCACTAGCAGAAAATTGATTGCAGTCACGCGTCAAGCTGTAGTACCTGACAACAACCAACAGGTCTTGATTCAAATCCCAAAAGTACACAACCAAGAGGTCGTTAATTTATGGATTCAATTCTTCTCCAATAAGTTAGGTATAAGCCTTATGTCATGGCTGAGACCACACAATATGACTATACACCCTAATATAAATGGTACATTAAACCCTTGTATTTATGAATTCAACCCAGTATCAGGAACAAAAAACCAATACTTATGGATAAGTGGGAAAAACTTTGTTCCAGAAAACATAAAAGTTGTTATTGGAGAAAAGTGTGCAATCGTATACTCTTGCTCAGATACACTCATTAAGTGTCTTGTTCCAGATTTGCAAAAGGAAGGTAAATATAATATCCAAGTAGCAAATCAAAATGTATTTATATCATCATCGAAGCAATTTAAATTCATTGTTAACTTGTAATATGATAGTAAATTAAACGGGCATATTAAATTTCCTTTATAATAAAAATGAGCGTTCCTTTATACAATGGATGTGGATTCGCAAATTTATATCCAAACGAAGTAAATTGTGATACTTTCAATGATATGGATTCAGATAGTAGAAAGCAATTATTATCTGATTGCGGGTGGCCTATATTGGGATGGTTTCAGAAGCAAGCAACTTCAACAGACATACAAAATAAAAGTAATGTGTGTTCCACGTTGCCTGATACCACAGAAAACAGCATAACAGGAAACAATATCATAACAGGAAATAACATCATAACAGGAAACAACACACGAGATACAATAACCGATAGCAACGGTAATTGTATCTTAAACACAAGTTTTTCAAATGCAGGAGGAGAATGTCAACCCGTCCGAAATTGTATTCAAGGACAATATGAGCACCGAGCTCCCTCACTTCATACAGATAGAGTTTGTAGAAATCATTCACCGCCATGTTCATCCACACAATTTGAAATTCAATCAGCCACTGATACTCGAGATAGAATATGTAATGAGCTGACAACACCGTGTACAGAAAACCAGTTTGAATCACAAAGTCCCACAGCAACCCAAAATAGAGTATGTCAAAATATCTCACCTGCATGTGGAAATAATCAGTACGAATCTCAAAGTCCAGCACCCTCTCAAAATCGCATATGCTCTCCACTGACTGTATGTAGTCCAAATGAATTTGAATCTCAAGCACCAACTGCGACGACAAATCGTCAATGTACAAATCTAAGAGTTTGTGACGACGTTATCAACAATCCAACAAATCCAACAGAATACGAAAGTTTGGCACCAACCGCTACATCGAATCGTGAATGTTCCAAACTAGCTGTATGTGATGATATAGTTAGAAATACAACAAACCCGACACAATACGAGAGTATACCGCCTACAGCATCAACAAATCGTCAGTGTAGTCCATTATCACCACCATGTAATGATGTAACACATCCAAATAACATTGGGAATATACGCGATGCAACCGAATACGAATCACCGGCAGCCGGAGTTTCAAATGATCGTAGTTGTTTACCATTGACTGCATGCAATTGGAATGATAATAACATAAGTGAATCCTCAGAATATGAAAGTGTTACACCCACCAAATTCACAAATCGAATATGTTCACCTCTCACAGTTTGTCAAAATGACATGTCAGATCCAAGTGATACGAATCCAAATGCTACAGAATATGAATCTAGAGCACCGCAATATAACCTTAACAGAATATGCTCGTCTCTTACCCACTGCAATACGACAGATGTAAATACAGTTTCACCCTCACAACTTCCCAATCCGTTACCTACACAAATGGTACATCGTAGTCGAACGGCTACATCTGATAGAGAATGTTCATCTCTCACAATATGTCCTTCCACAGAATATGAAAGTAGCACTCCAACACATACAACAGATCGTCAATGCACTGCAATCACCGATTGTGAAAGATGCAATTCAACCTTTGCAGATTGTACAGATTGTGCGTACCAAATACGCCCCGCAGATCCAAATGCAAATCCACCTATTCCACGAGGCGATCCAATACGATTATGCGAACGTGAAAGTTTAATAAATTGTGATTTTGACTCGAATGAAACCATACAAAATCTAAAGCAAATGTATGTTCAAGATGTGACATGTACGCGAAAACCGATGCCTTCGCACTTAAATATGCAATGGACAAGGAATGAAAATGATACATGCGTCATCGGTTGCGGTGAAGGATCACACTATTTTAGAGGATCATGCAGAGTCATTGGAGAAGACGACTGTTCGGATTATACAACAGACGCATCGTTCATTAAAGAACGACCACGGAACATCAACTCTGAATGGAATTATCCATTGGTAAATTGGACAATTGTTGGCGAACGGCGTCCTACAAATGAATGTGATGGCTCTTCAGAAGCGAATACCGTAGATGTTAATGGCTTTTGTCGTCACAACGATTGGTCAATTAGTCAAGATACAGCAGCAGATAATAACAGAAGAAGCATGTCTTGTGAAGCAACAACTGTCAAAGATCCATCAGAAATAAAAAGAAAAAATAAATTTGAAACTATTCCAGCTTATTTTCCAAATCTAGATTTTGCAGAAAAGATGTTAAAGAGAACAGCAAGCAACTGCATTTCGATGGGAAGAACTATGTCCAGTTTTGAAGATTGTACACCTACAACGCAGTATACATCTACTCCCGGATCCAAGTGGCAATATGTTGGTACAACAAGACCAACAAATACGACTCTCTTACAAGGAAACATCGATCCGATTATAACAAATCTTCCTAGAAGCGGATCAACCATTCATGAATTTCACTTTTGCGAGTTGGCAAATGCAAACAAACTTGGAACAGACTTTACACATTATTGTGAACAATCAGGACATACACAATTACCCGGATTCACAGAATCTAGCGTTACAAATTTGCCAGTATTTACAGATGAAAACAACCGTCATGTACATATTAAAAACTTAAATTCTTCACATATAGTGCAAGCATCAAGCGGAGAATTTTATAGACATGTAAAAACAGTACAGGAAGGAATGCAAGACATGGTAAATACAAATATAAGTACAAATAACATTTCTCTTCCAAGCTTAAACATTGCAGAGCCAGCTATACCTTATCAAACTTGCAATCATTTGAGCGAAGTTGATTGTGAAAATTTTGCAAAAGCATACAATATAAATTACACAGGTACACATTCAGGAGAGGATCTACAAAAAGAAAAAGGTTGCCTTATGAGAAGTATGGGATACAGATATCAACCATACATTGAATTTATCGATAGAAGTATACATAATCCAAATCAATCGTTAGATCATATAAATGAATGCACAAACCAAGACGATGTATCTTGCATATGCCAGCTTCAAGTTACATGAAATTAAAAAAATAAGAATCACTAAATATGACATCGATTCTCTCATTACACGATAAATACTCGATATTACAAGTACACAAAAAATATGTAACTGTACAAAATATGATGAATACAAATTACTCACGGAAGATATTTATTACAACTTGTATAGATGCATTTGATATAAAAGATGTTGAAGATCTAGTTCGAACCATGGACAAAGGACATGGTACAGATGAAATTATGATGGGGCTTTCAAAATTATACGACATATTCTTGCCAACTGAGAACACGATGAGACGACTTTCATTAATGCATCAACAATTGTGTAATACAGGAAATCTTCACGAGTTTTGCGTTACCTGTGTATATATCGCAGCAATGGAGAGTCTTATCACAAAACTACCAAACAAAATGCATAAAATAAAATCAGAAGTAATTACAATAGAGTATCCTAAAATAAAAAGAACACTTTCTTGTTGGTTTTAAACTGGTCTCGTCATCCTATTAGAATTCGACAAGATTGTTATCCACAAGTTCATCTTCATCCATATGCGCGACATTGAATTCTTTCTTGAAGAATTCAATATCCCGCTGGTACGCCGCGCCACCGGGGGCCATGAGGTACTCCGTCTGCTTGAGCCAAAATAACACAATCGATCGAAGACACACATACTTTCGTAATTGTGCCCATTTAGTACCGTACGACAATGAAAGCGCAGCCGTCTCGCCTAATTGTTGTAACTCCGAACGTATTTGTACACCACTCAAATTCGATGCTTTATATATTGAATAGATAACACGTCCTCTGTGCTCGTTACTTTTGTCAAAGTTAGCTGTTGTAAAGATGGTTCCTAATTCCTCTGCAAATTCTTTGAACTTATTTGATCCAGTGAAAGGGTTGTGCTGAGCTTGTGTGCATAAAGTCTCTATCATCATTGACAGTTCCATTTTTTCCGAAAAAAAAATGAAAACGAAATGAAACAAGCAAACCTTGATCATTTTTTAAATATAAAACATAAACGAATTGTACCTGAATATTTCACATTGACAGAATCATTTGCATGCACTCTTTCAAAAGAAAAGGATACACATATGGTGAAGAATTGTAATATACGACTGCATAACAGTAACTTTGAAGTCAATTTGTACTGTCATCCTAAATTTAGGAAACCATTTGAGCTTGCAAAAAAATGCATATTTTCTGATAAAGCCGTATACTTTATTAAATCACTTTTACAGAAATCTATCAGACGAGGATTCAAAGAATATGCAATATATGCAGCCTACACACTTTTACAACTTAACCCAATGATCCTCTACAGAAGACTGCCAATCATAATGATAGAAGATGTCTGCATACACGATAGTTTTCAATCTCTTGTATGGCATATGATGGCAGATATAAAACCAAGTGAATGCTTTGTAAAATATATACTAGGTGTTGTGGCGTTCTTATGCGATCATAAATCAGCAATCTCCTACTCTAAACATACAACATTAAGTCCAAAAATTCCTGAAAATCCAATCGTATGGGCAATCATTTTCAGAATTCAATATGGTGGAATGAAAGGAGATATAGAAATGATGAATTACATTGTTAATACGATTATAACCAATCAAATGGACACTTTACATACAGAAATACAATTTTACAACGATAATGTGAAAACGCCAACCGTATGGATGTTAGAAGCCATTGATTTTCATGTATTGCCAAGTATTCTTTGCTTACCCTTGAATGTATCACAAGAAGAATTGAAGAAAATGATGTGGATCAATTCTTCGTGCATCAATTACAGAAAACAGCATTCCCCATATAAACTAGAAGAGTGGAAGAAGATTTGCCATACGATACGAGAGAAACAGATGTTGTATTTTGAGACATTGAAAAAAATATAGTACATTATAAAAAATGTGGAAGGCCGAAGTCCAACTCCAACAACTTGAGTATGAAGGGATTTTTCAATGGATTTCACCCAACAGAAAAAAATGTTATTTATGTGCATCAACACAAAACCTTACACTATTACCACTAAATGGAGAATTGATTTGTAAGAACTGTAAAGAAAGACTTTTACCACAAAAACCAAAACAATCAAATGATGAATGTGAAAAGAAACGAAGAGAGACAATAAAAACCCAACTAACAGGATGCAATAATTTTTCTGGAAATAAAAAGAGAACATGTGTACAGGCAGCAAAAGATGCTACAAAACATATTGTATGTTAGCGCTAATACATGTACACGTATCCTACCGGAACTACCATTAACATATTATGCTCCGCATCATTCACCTGAATGTATGCAAACAAATCTTTTTGACCACAGAGCAAAAAAAAGCATTGCGCATCTGTATTTTTTTTCAACAAATCTAAAAACTCTATCAATACTTGACCATGAACATTAAGGACATTTTGAGGAGGATCTCGTGGCTTTGTACCCAACCATAATGCCGATAACTGTTCAAGAATTTCATTATTAAGTATACTTATAGACTCTCTATCTTTAATCTCACTCATCCATTGCCTGGCTACATCTGCATCACACTGCATTCCATTCACCAGCGGCTGAAACCTAAACAGATGCACATGCTGTGTCGTTGTATTTTTCTTTACGATTGCCATATATTTATCGATGACTTTAATCAAAACAAGAGGCATACCATCTCTCATTAAGTTGGAATGAAGCGAAACCTCACATTCCATATTTTTAAAACGAGTCAGAAACGATGTTGTTTTTCCAAGCCATAAATTTTGAATTTTGACACTACAATCCTCATCTAACAAATACCATCTTTCTTCCTGATCTACAATATAAAAAGAATTAACTAAGTTCTGATGTACTTGAATATGTTGTAAATAGTGGCATTTCAACTCGAGCAAAATGTCCTCTAAAATAGACGTCATTCTTTCGAAAAAAATTAGCGGACTTGACAAATAAAAACAATCGAAACAAGGTTGCCAAAATGCAGAATCGCAGAAAAAACTCTAGAAGACGACGCGCATCAAAGCGAAGATGCACATGTTCGATATTAGGAGAAGACGAATTACTTTTGATTATGCAATATTATGTTGAACATATGATCGAATTTACAAAACATAGATCAGTACGCTCTTTTCAAAACGAAAATGTCATACGAGACTCCGTATTTCGTACATTGTTTGGATTGTCATGCTCAAAATGTGCTTTTCAACATAGCAAAACACTCTTTGCAAAATACTTGTGGCATACGCAATCTTATATAGGTGTCTATTCAAACTCTTTTCACATCGCACAAATGCCTTACATTTCATCGTGGGTATTTTTCAAGTGGCGAAAAAGATATCGGCTATGTATGGAGTGTGCATGGCGTCAAACAATCACTATCATATGCCTTGTTGTACATGACGCTCCTGACAATTATCAACTGCATTTTCTGTCGGATAAAGAATCAAAAGAAGGTTCAGTCACATTTTGTAAAGCAAAACAATGTGTTCCCATCATTTCAATGTCGAAAAGAAAAACAGATCTGGATTTTTTAAACGGGCTTAGTGTTTTTAACTTTTACAAAAATCCGCTTCGATACAATTTGTAAAGTGTGTCTCTTATGTTCGGTAAAACGCTTGGAAGATGTTGTCACCGAAAGTGAAACAAGGAAACGGTGTGTTGAAATTTCCGTCGTGTGTGCAGAAATTGTTTCTCAACTCGTGGTCACACTTCCTAGAAAGTCCGGATCCGTTGGTTTTGGTGCATCAAGAACATGGTGTGGTACAGAGAACATGTACTCTTTTGATGAGACCCTTAGAGAGTACACATTACTCACTTTTCAAAAGTTAAAAAAAAATACGATGTAATTTATTATTCATTTATAGGTTTGTCAACAGGAACAGATTTGGCAACAGAAACAGGTTTGGCAACAGAAACAGATTTGGCAACAGAAACAGATTTGGCAACAGAAACAGATTTGGCAACAGAAACAGGTTTGGCAGAAACAGGTTTGGCAACAGAAACAGATTTGGCAACAGAAACAGGTTTGGCAACAGAAACAGGTTTGGCAACAAGAGGTATTGTTTTATTTTGTGATACTCTTTTATTTCCTACATTAATAACAACATCCTTTAGTTCCTTTTTTTCATTTGCTTTACCTCGAATTGTAGAAATTATATTTGTGATAGCGGAGCTTCTTTCTTTGTTGCAAAAAATGAAAAATAATAACAAGAACAATAATACAAAAACTGAACCGACTATCAAAGGAATTAAAACTTCAGGTCTAAGTATCGTAATCACCAACTCATTATCAATTGTTACATTCCCCACAATATTGACGGTAGATATTATATCGTCTTTGTATATAAGATTAATACTCTTTCTAGATGACCATAAATTACTCGCTGTAAAAGTAAGAGGTATTACAAAAGCACCTAGTAAACTAAGTGAAAGCAAACTTTGTTGACTCATTTTAAGTTGCATACTTTTTTTTTCTTATTCTACGAAAGAAAGAAGATACTCTATGTCTTCATCCTTATTGTTTAGTTTTTCACTTGGTAGATTCTCAATTTGTTGTCCGTCCACTGTATTCCGAACTTTATTTGGATCATCGCTTGTAATAGCTTCGTCTAAAACAACAGAATGTCCAGGTTCGCCCAATGCTGAATGAAATATTATATTATTTCGAAAATATGGAACTATTTTAGCTTGATGTACAGGAAGTTGAATCTTCTTAAAAGTAGATTGATTTTTCTTTTGCATTACAGGTTTCTTCTTAATAGCTTTTGATAGAGTGGAATGTGATGGTCTGGGAAACATAAACGGAAACGATGAACAAGAACAACAACGGTGTGCCAATTCATTCTCTTGTTGAATAATTTCATTCCATGACTTTGTAGCTTTGTACTTGTTTATCTCTTGCAAACAAATCGTAATGTAAGATAAAACATTTTCTGCAACATTAAATACACCATTTCCCAACTTACCCCTTGAATCTGCTGAATAAAAAATATGTATGTAGTGAAATCGATTATTCAATAATCGAATGCGTTCTATACCAAGATCAATTGCTTCTCGTTCTTCATTTCCAAGTTTATGAAATCCACCCTGCTCAATAGACCATCCAGTAGGTATACCAATAGACTGGAATGATTTCTTGAATGGTCGTATACAGGCATTTCCTGCTCCTGGTCGTAAATCATTTCTTTGATTAAAATTGTCATTAAAGACAAATAAACAATTCTTAAAACATGCGTCTTGTATCATTCTGTCAAAATCTCCACTTATTCCATCATTTAATGTCGCATACTTGACATAAGATACAGGTCGAGCCATATAAACAGTTTTCCGAAAAAAATATTTTGTACCCAATTATTTCCAATAATTCGTTGACAAAAAAAAAATAACGGTGAGTAAATGAGCAAAAGCTCTGATCCTTGTCCCAATCCAAAACTATCGGGGTCAAATTCTGTTTGTATTCAAAAATGTAAAGATGATTTTTATTTCGGGAAGCAAGACCCAGATGCACGTATTCAAGAGTATGTTTTACGTAACAATAAAACAAATAAAGAATTTCAATTAATGTTTTCTACTCGTGTAAAAGATCCAAACAATAGTCGTAAGTACCTAAGACGATTGTGCTTAAGAAAACTCGATCCTGACAAGAATTATTATTACAAGGATATTACAGATGATTCAAATTTGGTGAGAAGTTTAGGTGCCAAGCGCAATGTTAAATTGGTTGTAGAAATTTTAGAAGATCGCCCCGTAGGACCTTATGGTGCCTCGAGAATTGTCCCATTTACTCAAGTAAATTCTACTAATAAATATGCACCTACTGTATTGTCTAAAATTCCGTTCGATCAATTGGATGACGATGGTGTTAATTTGCCTTTAAATCTAAACTCAAGATTCTATATTAAAATTTATGCAAAAGGCTCTCCCAATAGAGAACGATTGTTTCGTATGAATTCAACTTTTTACATTGACTACGCTGGAGAGATTGAAAATGAATCCGAATCCATAGCAGGCACGAAACTTGAGCCTGGTACAAGCAAAGTTTTGTTTGGGAATCGAAATTAACTCGAGGTGGCAAATACCACCCGCGATCTCCACATCGGTGTTATTTATTACATCGCACATATGGTTTGTGCAACTTTCTTGTATTCAAACTCGGATTCTGGAGCAGGTAGAGTACATTATTGTTCTCTTAATAGCCCAACTTCGTGAACCCTTTGCAATTCTCTTTCGCGAATATCTCGCGACGAAACGAATATTTTTTACAAAAAAATACGATTTTTTGGAGAAACTGGATAACACCGAAATGGATTCAAAAACGAAACATTACATGACAGAAATTGAAGAGGATATGGATACTGAACCCTCGTTGACGCTCGTATCCGATCCTGATAAAGGACAATTCAAGCACTATGTGAAGAAATCTGCGAGAACATATTGGTGATACCACATACTTTACTCATTCATTTGACAATATTATAGAAACGTCTTTGCCAAGCATGCTTGTGATGGTTGGTTGATCGGTATTCATCATTTTAATAGTAGAACGAAACACAACAATTTTGGGTGGACTTTTGCATATAAGAGCGTTTCGAAGCATCACTGGACCATCTAAATTAGATAAATCAAAATTATACGATGAATGACATTCCAATGGGACAGAATGTGTATTGTCGGTAAAGATTCCGTCCATTATATTTCCTTTCAATGAAACACGTTCTTTGTCAGTCTTTATTGCTTCTTCTAGTGTAATTATATCATCTGAAAACATGCTTGTGTGACTTTTGATCGTCGCATAAGAACCTTCTTGTTTCCACCATTCTTGAAGGCTAGAAAATCGATTGATGGGTGTATCCTCACAATAATTTAACAAAGCGTTTACGACCAGAGAAAGACCATTCCAATCACTCACACTTGCCGAGATACAAATTTTTTCTCCTATTTTGAAATTAGCTTCTGCACTTTCCCCAAAAATAGTGACTTCGATGGAAGTACAGCTATCGTCCACAATTTCCATCACTCTTTTTTTCATACCAGATTGAGTAGTGTTTGTGTTGATTGATACAGAACTTATGACAGCTTCCACATCAATTCGATTGCCGATCATTTGGGAGTTAATTGCTCCTATTTTTGTAAATTTCGTGCTTTTAATTCTTTTATTGTCTTTGCTTCCGTGCTCTGTCCACCATTCATCAAGTTCTTCATCTTCAATAACTTCTGGTGAATTGAAACACACAATAGATGAATTTGCGCCTATTTTCACACGCAATGAAACAATGTCACCCTTCTTCAAAATTATTCGACTCGCTTCCTTAAATAGGACAATTTCATGTTCACATGTTGGATCGGAAATTTGAATACGCCTTGAGACCACATTTGAGCGTGGATTAATAGAAGTGTTCTCCGACCATACAGACACTACAGCAATAACACTTGCAAAAGAATCGACTGGCATCTGAATGACTTCACTCAAAGATTGAGTTGTTTGTATTTTCAAAGAGGAAATATGTACTGATGAGAAAGAAGTTAGCTTCAATTGTTTCTTGTCATTGTATGTACTGCTTATGACATCATTGAACACATATGTTTTACCTACCTTCAGTTGTTGACAAATATGTCGTACATCCTGAAAACCCACACATTCTATCTGGCTTCCTTCTTCGTCTTTTAGAACCAATACAGTTCGTTCACCACCACTGGAAGAATATACCTTAATATCGATGACTCCAAGGCGAGCATTAATCTTTTGCTCTTGCTTGAAAGAAGAAATGGTTGACAAATTCATTCTTTTTTTCGAAAAAATTATTTTTATCTTGTCACTTTTTTTTTCCTTGCATACAAAAATAAAATGAGCTTAGGTCATGTCCAGAAGAGATATGCATCCGATAAAGGCTCAGCCCCTCGGAAGCCGTCCATGAAAGTGATTGATGTTGTGAAAGAAGAACCTCAAGTGAACAGTAGTGTGCGCACAGTATCTTGGAACTTACCTAAGGTATCGTTCCCATTCCAACTTAGTATGCCAACTACTCTAAAAATCCCAACTTTATTCAGTACTTTCAACAAATTTGAAAATTGTACATCTTGTACTGTTCTAGAAAGCATGTTCTATCCAAGTATGCTTGCCTTCTTAACATGTGGCTTGTTGGCTTCATTTGTTCTCCCAGGTGGATGGTCACCGGATTCAGACCTTGCACCGTTGGTTACACTTGGATTATCAAATGTTTTACCTGCAATCGCTGCATTTGGTGTCGGATATGGAATCAACGGTTTGAAAAGCGGTGTGGTATCCTCAATAGTGTCTATTGGTTCTGTAGGAAGCACGGAAATGACCATGTTTTTAGCACCAGTTCTCATAGCTGTTCTTGTATCGTACATAGCTAAATTGTTAGAATATTGCGTCAACACTCTAGTTAAGGATAGATTTGTCATGTTGACGTTAACTTTGAATACAACCCTTCTAGTACTTACAGGAATTGGAGGTATATATTTGTCATATGCCATGTTTAAGCCTCTTGTCGAAGAATTATCACCTGCATTGAATAACGCGGTTGAGTCATTGCTCAATACATGGAAACCGCTAGCTCACATGATCATCGAACCTACAAAGGTGCTTTTCTTCAGTTATAGCTCAACACTCTCACAACTTAGTTCAGGAGAGACTACAACGTCTGTTTATTACACACTGGAATCTAATCCAGGTCCTGGAATTGGTCTCTTGACAGGATTGATATTCCTTTCCCCATCAGTTGTATCTGCGACAATCCCACTAGCTTTACTTATTCTAGCAATTGGCGGAGCACATTTTGTATATTATCCGTTCGTTTTCATGTATCCTCAAACTTTGATTGCTTTGGTACTGGGTGGTGTAACCGCGACTGGAATTTTCGATAGTACAGATTTCGGCTTGACTGGAGTGCCGTCACCTGCCAATCTTATGTCACTTGTAAAACTGACTGAAAGTGATTCCTTAGGCACATTATGGTTTGGTATTACAATGTCAGCTTTAGTAACATTTATTGCTACTCTTATGTTGGTCAAACCGATCACAGTCATTAGAATATTGACATGCAATCGTTGCTTCAGAGCAAAAGTTTCAATTTAAATCCGACACTATTTGCTTTGTGATACTATTCGGGTAAATATAGCCGTGAGTCGTTCCCATGACCGCCCGAAAGTTAACTTCCCATAAAACCATTTTTTGAAGAAGGTTTATTTAAAAACTTTCAACTTGAACTTCAAAGTTGATTTCTTTAATTCGAACATATTATAAGCACTTTTTCAGATCAACTGACGAGTCATTGCACAAACACAAAGACAGTGCCACCATTTTTTTGCAGTGCAAATCAACAATTCATAAAAAAATATCGCAGACGCACAAATTGCTAGAAAGATTGCAGTAGAACGCGAAGAATCCCTCAAGCTCTTCTACGCACCTGGCGGCAAGGGGTTTGAACGGTGGAAACAACAATTTGAAAATGACTTCCAAACGTGCTAGTAGTATTTAAAAAGTTTATATTATGAAAATAGGATGGTGAATACGGTGAATGTGGTCATAAAAGGTCCGGTTATAAATTACAGCCTCTGTATCCTAGTTCGTCCTTAATACAAATAGGTCTTCCGATCTCATCTTCGTACCCACAACTACCCATGTTCAAAAGTTCCGAGTACTTCTCTGATGATATTTCCCTTAAACGATAAACTTTGGTATCACCAGAGTGTTTTCCCCCTTTGATACTGTTTTCCATTTGCTCATTCATCCAAACATATATTTTACCATCATGTTGATATAGTTGATTTTTTTCTGTGAATTCAAAACTGTTGAGATGCCGAGGACCAATATGATCAAAGCCAGCCAAAACATTATATGAAAACGTTTGTTTTACATCATTTATAGCGGCGTTTACATCCATTTCTTTATTGGCTTCTTGCAGTAATTGATTTGTTCTTGAATCTTCGAATGAGTTGCGGCGCGGTGATAAATTTTCGAAGGGGCTATCATTTATCTTGATTAGCTCTTGACTGCTTAGTACTGATAAATCTTCGAATGGGTCGATGGCAATTCTATCGTGTTCGTCGTAAACGGGTTGTGATAAAAAATGATTTTCAAACAATTTTCTAGTTTTATTTTCTTCTTGCTGCAGAATATTATTATTAGAGTTCATACTTGCATGAATTTGCGTCAATAATATACCAACTATAATGTCACAAGATTGTGATTCACATGGTGCCAGTTGTAACTCGTCATCATTTGTACCATTATTAAGTCTGCAACAAAATGTGGCATCCAGGTCGCATAAAACTGCTTTAATTTTTGTTTGTTTTGTTTGATTATCTTGTATTCGTTTGACAAGAATATTTTCAGGCTTTGCGTCTTTGCAAATTATTCCTATATGACATAATCTATACATTCGCATTCTAATTTGTTGTCCAAAATCTGAATATTCTTTGTCATTTTTGAAGATAAAAGCACTAGCGTCGTCGTCAAATCTTTCCATCATGACAAAGTAAACCCACTCTGATCTGTCACCCTTACATGTGAAGAAAAACTTAGTCGGGACCTTTGGTCCGATATCATTGTCAGAACATAATTTTAAAAGTTGTGCTTCTTCTGTAGCGCGAGATAGTTGGTAATTCCCTGAAGTAGCAAAAAATACTTTTATGACATGATGTTTGTCCAAACTATAGACCGTGCCATTATTTCCCCCTCCTATAACTTCTAGTTTGTCAAAGTCATATTTTTTCACAGGTATCGGCTTTAAATCTGTAACATCATGGATCGATGTCCACATTTTATTAATGTTAATCAGATATTTTTTTTTGATACCAGATGAATTCAAATAGTCGGAAAAATCATATTTTTTTTGAAATTCTAATCTAAAAAACAAATATAATTTCAGAAGCAACAATCGTGTTGATATCGGACTAACTACATGACCTCCACAAAACAAACACACGAACTCAAATATACGAACTCCGTGTTGATCGGGTAGAAAAATAAATAATAACTAATAAACATGAAACTTGAAAACCTAATATTAGAAATGCTTTTAATTAATCCTAAACACTCGGTCATATTTAGAGGAGAAACTTGGAGACGACCTGCACTTATAGGCTTTGGTGGCACACAATCTTTGAAAGATTTGATAGTTGATGATCTTGATATCAGACCAACTACATGGCCTCCACAAAACAAACACAAAATAATGGTTCATGGTGGTTTTGCTCAAAGAACAATGCGTCTCATACATGAAATAGAAGATTTTATAGAGTCTGAAAATAATTTTGCGCTAGGAGGACATAGTTTAGGTGGTGCATGTGCAATTTTATGTGCATCTTACTTATCACATGAAGGTAAAAATGTCAAAAATGTATTTACTTTTGGAACTCCTTTTGTTGGAACGACAAAATTTCAAAAATATTACAAACATCAAAATTTGTGGAACCTTACAGAAAATTATGTCACGCCGCGAGATCCAGTAGTAAAAAAAATACCCTACATTTACAAACCAGTTGGAAATATTAATGATGTATTCTTTGAAGACGACGATATATGGAAACATCATGATCTTTCAACATATTCTCAAGTAGTACAACACAACTAGGTTGCCAACTTTCTAGTCTGAGATTGAATAACAGGTTTTGGAACATCAATAATATCCAATATCATATTTAGATTCAAGTAACGACTGCTTGAAGTTGTAATACGACCGCGTGCTACTATTTTAAATTTGATTTTTCGATTATTTAAATCAATTCCATTTGTAAGCTGAGAATTTACAACAAATTTACTACTTCTCAGTAAAATTTCTTGTATGGGTGGCGCATTCGAAGGAGATTGCGGATAAATGATCAACCAATAGTCGAAAAATCGAAATGATTCTTTAATCAAATTTTTGTTCGTGTCTCTATAAGTAGCGTCATCAGAACAAGAAATTAGTGATTTGACAATGGGTAATCCTTGAGTTTTTAAAACGGGCTTCTTTTCTATAGGTATTTGTTTACTCATATAAAAAGTAGAAGTGTTTAAAGAAGGAAAAAATACAATATTACCTAATGGCATAAAATATCGCGCGGGACTACCAACTCTTACATAATGAAAGTATTGGATCTCATTTTCAAGTCCAAAATTATCAAATTGTTCCTGAGTAAATTCACATCTTATACCACTTGACAATTTATTCTCTATTGCATCTTTTAAAAATTTCACATTGACATCTGTATACTCGGATAATGAATCTTGAATCCTATTTTTTCCATAGGGCAAACTTCTGTAAGAACTTCCCTTGTTGACCCATTCCAAACCCAAATTACTTTTTGTTATTTGACTTGAACATTCGTTGAATACTTTTCTACTCTTCATTTTGACATATTCATTTTTTTTATTTTTCAACTATCATTGGTTTTTGGTGCAAGCACAAAGCATATGTAAGATCTTTCTGCACCCAAGGGATAATGTAAAATAAGAGGCTTGTCCTGGGATAACTTCATAGTAATAATTTGTCTCTCCATCGATTTCAAAAAATAGTTCAAATACTGCGTCGAAAACGCATCTGTATATTTTACATCCATCTGCTCCCCATCAACTGCTTCTGGACCCGTAGAATCAGTTGCAGCACGAATCACACAAGTCTCATTTTCTGTTCCGGGTTCAGTAACTGTTGCCGAATTGAACCGATGCTCTTGTGATGCATCCCCTCTTGACGCAATACTAAATGTGGTACGTGATACTCCTCTCTTATGTTCCGAAGGTTCACGAACCGAGAATTCAATATGGTTTGCACGTAACGCCTGACTCATTTTCACAATTTGGCGTAAAGTACCAAGATCAATCTCAATTGTATACTTGTACGACATGTCACTCAATTGCATAGTCTCAGAATCATCTACTAAAGTAGATAAAATATAATGAGTTTCATGTGAATTCGATAAACTTTCATAAGTTCTCATGTAAATATCTGCAGAAGATTTCCGCTTCACTAAATCGAGAGAATAATGTGCGGGAACATTCTTCAGTAAAGTATTCAAAATATTGGTATCCACACAAAATGTTTCAGTACCTTGAAGATTATATATTTTCTCACATGTAAGACGAGCTTGAATCATGCAAACATGTTGCGGGTCTATACTGTCTATGCATAAGAAATACACATTTTTTTTAGAATCATAATTGATCCTGAAATTGACTCTGTTCAATATGTTTCCAACAACATCAACTAGAGTACGAATGCCTTGAGTTTGATCAAAAGTAATTCTCCATTCAATATCATCTCTTCTAGGTTTCTTAACTTTATGCATATCAGTATTTTCATTAGATTTACACACATCAGTATCTTCAGATACATTCACAATATCATCTATTTGAGATCTCTTACCTTTGTGCATGTCAGTATTTTCAGATACATTCACAACGTCTTCATCATTAAGCTCGTTCATTTTTCACTTCTGCTTCTTTACAATTCGGAAGAAAAATTTGATTCTTTTTTGATTTTTTTTCCAAATTCTCTGGAGTTGCTCCTATTTTTTCCCCTAAACTCTTGAAACTTTTTTCAATCTTATCTACGTCTGCCCCAACAACACGAGAAATTTCATTGGATTCGTAAATGAATACTGTAACTGGAATTGAACTAACATTAAACTCGTCGGAAATCTCATTATGTTCGTCTACATTCACATGTGTCACACAAATATTATGATGTTTTGATAATTCATCAAGAACAGGTGCAATTTTACGACATGGACCACACCAGTCTGCTGTAAATTTCAAAACTCCATACCTAGGTACCACGATTCTTTTTTCTCCTTGTACGTCGTCTTGCATTTGTTTCATATCTACAAAAAAAAATTTAATACCAAAACGCATTTTTTTTTCTTTCTATATTATAAATGTGTCTTTCTTTAATTCAAGGTTTAGATCCAGAACGCACGATTGTTACTATACTTCCAGTTAATAATAATAATAAAATGAAAATTACATATTCTATGAATACGAAAACAAATGAACACGGACACTTTCTAATGTGTATACCTTTCAAAATACCAAATGGTGCTGAATCCCAAATTGTAGTTGATTCTTTGGAAGACACAAAAGCACTATTTAACGCACTGAAACGACACGTTCCATCAGACAAAGATTCAGCATCGTATCGGTGTTTAAGTGGTGGATCATGTGTTGAACGCTTCATGTCCGGACCTTTTGAAGTTTTCCTGATCAAAAACACATCAGAACTTCAAGATGTAGAAAGAGCTATGCAAGAATGTGGAATCAGTGAGTCACGACAAAAACTCATGATAAAGCAAATGACGTTTTTGAATTGTAGCTTTATTTTGGCAAAATACATGCCCGTTGAAAATTTATTGTACGACTTTTTCACAAAAATAGAAAACTTTCCGTTTCCGACAGACACAATTTATGAGCTAACTAGAGAAGTTGTCAAGTCTACAAATACAGTGCCAAAATTACAATATCAAGCTTTATTCGCAATGTCTGGAATAAAGGAAAAAATTCAAGAACTCAAGTCAAAATACATACCACAACACGAAATGCGAAATGGTTTATGTATAGAAGTTCCTTTTCAAAACATATATCCGTGCATGTTTGTTTTACACGAATGGGAGAATGAACGTGAAAAAGATAATCCTCGAAAAGTAAATCAAAAAATTCAAATATTGTGTCATGAAGATTACGAAATACAAGGTTACGAAAACCTTGATAATGATCAATCTGAAGACCAATCTGAAGACGAAGATGAAGAATATGAAATGACTAGAAAATTGCTTACAGATAGTAATACTTTACAAGCTTTGCATAGTTTACACACGACAGATGATCCAAAAAATAAGATTTATGAAAAAATAGACCGTGTTGTACTTTACAACTATTATGGAACATATGATAATAAAGAATTAACGCTCATAAAACAAGACAAAAAACATTCAAATAAAAGAACAAGACCAGAATCAGATGATGACGAATCGGATGATGATGATGATAGACCACACTACAGGTCCAAACAGAAATGGAGAGCAGAAGGCCTAATATCTATGCTAAATATCATCTAGAACAATGGAATGCGTGTCCTAATAAAAATCCAATTTCAACCAGACCAGTTGCCAAGAACAACCAAATATTAGAAGAATCTGAGAAAAAAGCAGTCCATATTACTGGAAAAGCAATGCATGCTGAACCAAAATACGACCCCAACATGACATTTGCAATTGAAATTCCAATGTTGAGTAATAAAAATGGCAAAGCAATCCACTCTTCTGAAATCGGACTTTCTTTCAAGTGGATAATCAAACTCAGTGCACCTGCTATTGTCAACCAACTACATAACAAATTAGGACCTAATAGTACCAAAGAACTTTCCAGAGTATTTGCATGCTTGTATAAGATAGACGAAGCACATGCGCATGCACATGCAGATAATAAGACATAAACAGAATACTTTGTGGTTGCTATAAATAACCATGACGAACACAACAAAAGAGAAGATAGACATAAGACACTCGGAAGAACTTGTGATTCTTCCGATAAAGCAAGAACCCCACCAGATACATTTAAAGCGACAAATATTATGAACCAAATCTTAAATGCTCCATTTCTTGGTTGTATATACGGTTTGTATCGAGTTTTTACACCGACAACAAATGACAGTATCATAGTCACGATTGTTCCTGCTATTATTATCATTCCATCACTTATCATTTTATTTATCTGTTAAAAAAAAAACGGATTCTTATCCAACAAAAGTCCATCTTTTGATTTTGAAATTTTGCGATGATACTCTCGATCCACTGTCACTTCGAAGTTGGTGTTTGTGGATTGCAAGTGTAAATATTTTTTTGTGTGTTTCCTATTAACAAGATCATGCAAACATTTTTAGAAAATACAGGTTCGTACGAAATGGATGAAAGATTGATATCAGAACGATTTTCTATAAAAGATGTTGAGTTTGATAAAGAAGGTATCAAGAATGCAGGGAGCACTTTGCAAGAACAAGGGTTTGAAATATTGAGTGGAGACGAATTGAACAAAGTCGATTGGCGTCGGTCTGAAAAGATCAACACAGATTACGGGACCGAGCACGGTACCGCGTTTGCAAAAGTCCTCCCAGTCGTGTGTGTGAAAAGATTGTCAAACGAGACTCATCCCGTCCAGTCGTCTTTTCTGTCATCAACCGACAAAGAAGTGAAGCGATATCATGATGAAGCAGTAAATACATTTAAACAGATCAACTCTTCATGCGTCTTAGTCGAAGAATTAAAGACTCGCAAAGGCACACACTATAATATATTAGGGATTTTTGTCACGTCGGATGTCTTGCCAATTCTGATTGATATGATCGACAGAGGTCGATTTGCATGGAATTTTGCGACCCAACACTTCCAACCAAAAGAGTCTTTTGGAGGTCAAAATAAACAAGGGGCATACTTAGGGTCTATCATAAATGTGGGCACAACTGGAACATCGCGTGCAGTTCCAAAGAAAGACAGCGCGGGAAATATTATGATTGACGCTCAGGGGAAAAAGATTCAAGACAAATCAAACTATATCATTAGTTCCATACAAGACCCGAGTATTGATGTACCCTATTATTGGTACGATGCTTTTGTGAACATGTACACAGTGGAAAAGGTCGTGGCACCTGCGGTTGCGAATTTACGATTGAAGGTATTCATTCGTTCACTGAAGACATACTATGAAAAGGGAGTGGACTTGACAACCTCGTTCTTTTCAGGTAAGGCAACAACAGAAGAGCTTCCAGTGTCACAGATCGGAATTTCTAAAGGATTCTCAAGCAAAACGCATAAAGATATGACTGGCGGGATAAGCGAGACGATATATTGGCCCAACCGTGGCTTTAATAATTGCTTCTTTGTATGGCCAAAATTTAATTTGTCGTTCAATCTTGGCGCAAAGCCTTGCATGATGTTTCAAGATCCATCCATAGAACATGGTACAGCCCCTTGTTATGATGGGGAACATGCGATAGGATTGGTGATAACAAGCAAAACTGATTTTTTGAATCGTAATCCGAAGTCAAATGAGAATGTGATAATGGCTTACGAACAAAAAAGGCTGCGCGATGGAAGATATAAAAAAGACTTACAATTTCATCTAGAAAACACAACTCCGGACAATTTGGAACCAATATATGAAATAGTCAATGATCTGTTGAGCCACTTATCGCAAAGTCGCCAGAACCGTCACGTTTACTCCGAAAAAGAAACATAATGGAAAGGATTAAATAAAGTGGGTGTGTATTTTTTTCGAACACACTTTGTGGCATTACAAGGAGCTTTGAAAATGCTAGAGGCTCTTGAAGAATCTGGCTGGTCGGACGAATTGCTAAACAAAAATGGGCCTCGTTTACAAGCGAATGTAGACAAACATTGTAAATTCATTGTTATCATTACTTGTTATGCAGAATCACTAGGCACCCGTATCGCATACCATGATAGTCTTTATGGTTATATTTTCATTCGTTTGTCAAGTGTTTTCATTAATTTTCAAATAGAAGTGGCCGCTGTCGATATACATAATGCAAAGATTCAATGCAAAGAATTATTTATTGAACACGTATTGACCAAAATGTCACAATATACGAAGTTTTACTACTTAAGTCCCTGGTCAATTGGCGTGAAATATGCAAATCAGCTCATGGATACAACATCTGACCCAGACTATATGCAGATCATTTGTGTGGATGAGCAGCCAGAAGGCTATAGGGCATTCACTGACCATGATTACATGCAAGAAGTCAATCCCATAGACTTTGACAAGTGTCAAACCGTGTAGATTTGTAAACGGAACAAAAGTGTATAATCATACTGTATCTATTGATAATGATCACAAATAAAAAGATGCTTCATCTGGCGTCACAAATTGGTACAATCTTGAAGTGAGAATTCTTGCACAATTGTAATGAAATAGATCAAGGCACACAAGAGGAATTCGACGCCTTAAAGACGACTGCAGGGGAATTGGAAAGCACATTAGATGGAAGGTTGTTATTGCAAAAAAAGTACATAACGGGGAGTGTAAATTATATGCTTATATCAAAACCCAATCTTCGAATTCAGCTTTATTTTTTCGTTGAGTCCACACATTCCAAGCTTGTTGTAAAATAATGGATTGATGGAGTGCATGCTTGTGGATGAGTGCATGCTTGTGTAGCTTTGTCCAAACCTGGACGGTTTCATTTTCTGAGGTTATGAAAAACACACCATTTTCATTCACATACAATATGTTTTGTTCACACATTTTTCGGAGAAGCTCAGGGTAGTATTTAAGCATAAAAAGTTGATTTGAGACACTTAGCATTTTTAATACTTGTCTTCGAAAAAAAGGATTCAACAAACGTGAAAATACTTTAAAAAGAAATTTTACCGGATAGATTTTATTTACTCATGAAAAGTGGCGAAACGACCTATAAATTGGTTTCAGTTTTGTAAAAGACCCGCCCTCGTCATCGTCGCTAAACAGATAATTGTTGATTGTGTGTACTGTGTAATATTATTTGTTTGGTGCCTATAATTGGTAAATTTATGTTGAGTCTTGCACAATTGTGTACTTTATCATATTCAAAATCACGCAGCTTGCATTTCCATTTTAAAAGCATGTTTATGAAATCTGGACTGAATTCCGACTTCCATTTTCCGTTGTAATATCCATACTTGAAATGATCATCGAAATTTACGAGGCCGCGCAAAGAAATTTTTGCAAGACTTTTGCTTCGAATATTAACTTGTATGTGTTGATTTGGCATCATAAGTCCGGTTTTCACATGGGCATAATATATTCCATGGGGATAACGAGTAACGAATCCAATATAAATCAAACATAATATATACATCGCCATCAACTTTTTATTATAGTTTCAATAATATTGTTTTGCCGTTGATTGAACGATAGTATTCCTTGGAAACTTGATGTATACCAAGGCATCGACAAAAACAGAACCGTAGTAATAATCATTGTGAAACTCTCGTCATTTTCAAAAGCGATCACATTGACTAGACACCCGATAATTTGAAAAGCGAGAAGAGTGCGCGTAATACGAGACGATAACGTGTCATTGCACACTATAGCTTCAATTGCTAACGCCCCTACTATGAAACAGTAGTGTGTCGCGTGCGAGAATGCTTCAATAACATCATCTGTTTCTATAGATAGAGCTAACATTACTGCAATATATATTACGGCACTAACAAGCCGTAAAGCAGTCACGTTTGTGCTAGGCTTTTCATAAAATTGTATATCGCGGGTTTCATTCAACACATCCACTTTACATAATCCTAACGCTGTCAGCAAACTAGTTGTGGATTTAAGCAGCAAACAATAAGCAAGAGTATCTTCCAACTTTTGTATACGTACAACTATTTGCAGTATTGACATCGCAAAATCCGACAAACCTGCACATACCATAACAACTTTTGCGATAATATGACTAGAAGATGAGATTTGCGGATAAATAAACAAACATGTTGCAACTATACCACCAACATGTAATGCATGTAACGAATATGAAGCATCGCAGGTTACAAGTAGTCCGTGCCACAACAATGCAACTGCATAGATTATTAAGCAACCTGTTGTCTTGTAGCCATGCTGGCATTTCCACAATGGACGAGATGACCAGTATTGCGGAACATCATCACGAATTCGCAAGCATGAATAAAAATGCAGCGCCGAAGAAAGCGACAAACTTACAGCAAATACTTTATGTGCAGAAAATTTGAGCGAAATAATGGTCACGATGAGAGATGACAAAAAGAATGCATACGATTGTTTGCAAACACCACACGAAACAAGTACTGTCGCGTGACCGCTATATGCAAATGTCTCAATATTATCTAGAAAAGTTGCATTTTCAGGGATGCTAGTGGTAATTGCAATTGATAGTGCTATAACATCGTAAACATTTAATGATGCTGTGGCCATATGTATTCCTGAAGCAACGAGTATAGTCATTACGAACTCAGGAATATCTATCAAGATAGAAGCGAAGAGAGAAAGCGAAGCAACAGCAGCACTGCCGACTTTAATATTCATGAGATGAGCTGCCACAAATACCAATAATATAGCTGTATGTCCTAATGGACGAATAAATGACTCACATGAACGCCATTCATTTATAAAGCCTTTAGTTGATATCCACATTGCAACTGCCACTATTGGCATCGCCGTCATCCACTTCACACGATTCATTTTCAAGTAAATGTTTTTTTTCTTCTGAGTCGTAAACGAACATGCGGCTTTGTATTTTTTTAGACAACCAAGATTTAATACTTGCAAACAAACCATCAAATACGAATCTGTTCATTGATTCGGGTTTTATTACACTAATCTTTTTTATTTTGAATGGCAGTGTTGACCACAACCGAACACCATCTAAAATATTGTAATAGTCTGCTTTGTATGACATTAGTAAAGCGTACTGCAGAGAAATATTTCGTAAATCTATGATAACTTCTATAGATTGCGGATGGTTTGTTTCGTGCATTACCACAAAGCTTGCACGCTGTTCTTTTCCAATGTCACAAGTGTTTATCTTGGATGGACTAAAACATAGTTGATCGGATGACAACCATTGCGTACAGTGCGTCGTTGATAGTTTTTCGCGAAAATTGTCATCTTGGAAAAGTCGAGCGGCAGTATCTCGAAGATTAAGTATCATCTGGTCTCTTTTTTGCGGATCGGATTGACAGTGCCGTATTCTTACCTCATATTCTGTCCAAAAATCATCATCTAAACTTTCTACACGAGATATTGCATCGGTTGTAATCGCACGTTTGTATAGGTTCATTTGAATTTCATTAAGAGTAATAAAAAAATTATTGGTTCTTTACATTTCCTCATGCAGACTCATATCTGATTAATTATCGGAATATATATTTTATACGCGATTACGTCCTTTTCTTGTAATATAGATTGTAGTAGGTTCTGGATTCTTGTTCACAATTCGCCATTTAACAATTTTCGATAAACATGTCTCCGCTAATGTACAATCACAAGAAGTTGTACGCTTTGTGCATTTTGGTGCAAAATATAGTCCAGTCAACAATGCACAAAAAGGTAGAAACATTCCGAGCAAATACACCTCTATATGAGACCAGATATTATCATTCAAATTCTTTTCTACTTCTCCAACTTGAAGCCAAAACAGCGAGAACTTGCTACTTAAAGATAAGACGTTATATATCCAATCTGTACGAATGAAGCAATCTTTTCGATATACTGCATCGAGTACACAATTTAGTGGAAATAGAGAATAGTAGAATGCATAACTCACGGCTTCTATCCATTGCAGTTCGCTTATTGCGGGACTAGTGAGTGTATACCACACAATGCTCCATCCAATACCAGATTCTACAAGGACACCAATTAGTAATAGAATCTTCCAATTTAGCTTTGATTGTTCGATTGTGGCTCCAATAAGTTGCAAAGAAACACCACAATATATAATAGTAACAACCATGTTGAAATCTTGAGTACCTGCACTTATTACGCTGGAAAGACTCATTAATGTGCATGTGATTGCATACTCTATCCATCTAATGGTAAAGTAGCCTTGTCTCCAAATCGTTTCTGAATAATAGTAATGACTAGGAGCATAGATGAGAATATGAAAGAATAATGTCACTATTGCTACGATCCCATGATTCATAATGACAGATAAAAATTTGAAATTAAGAGTGTCATATTCTGTATAGTAGGGATACTCCGATGAAAAATTAGAAAATGCTATTCTCTTCAAGTTTACATCAAGCAAAGTCGTATAAGTCAAGTTTAACGAAAACGAATAAATCGCACATGAAAGATGCAACAGTGTTGCGATTGCATGCAGAATGAGGAATTGTCTCATCATTTTCTTTAACGATGAAAAAAAATGTCGGATTCTATTGTGTTACATTGCAAAAATATCACGATAAGTAGATAGAGTATTAACTGAAGTTGAGCTCGAAACACAATATCTATACATTATCAAGTGATACATTTTTGTGTAGCATTCAAATTTGAAAGCAATTTTCTCGCTCGTTTTTGTTACTATGACAGTTCGTTGCTTCTTGCTTCTAAGCTCAAAAATTCAATGAGATTCATTCGTGTTTGCGATTCTATGCCGGGAATAAGGTGTTCGAAGCTCTTCCGACAAAGTGGACATTGGCGGTTGTGTAAATGTACAAAACAACGAATGCACAACATGTGCGATTTTTGTTCGGTACAAGGAATGCTTATAGTTATTTTTGTGTTCAAATCTTCAAGGCACACGGGGCATATATCCATTTTTTATATTTACATGAATAAAAAAATCAAAACATAGGACACAAAATTAAACAATAACGTGACGTTTAAAATTAGAGCACTCTCTTGAAATTTAGACAGAACGGTGAATTTCTGACGTCAGCTGGTCATATTCAATTTTCCGTTGACTTTTGAATCCCGACAAAAAATATTTAATTTTGATAAATAATACAAGTGTACAAGAAAACTGAGTAGTGCGTTTAATTTATTTTTTAAAAATATTACTGTAAATTGAGCACCGTGGATGTGATAGTAGCATATCAGCCTTCCAAGCTGGGTGATCGGGAGCGTAACCCGGACGGTGCATTCCACCTAAATTAAACAACATATCCAACATCTATATTAGGAGTTTCGAATGGGAATTTATGTTTACCAGTGAAAAACATGTATATGTTCAATGTTTTAAAATCATCAAATGGTTGAATAATTATAATTTTCCTCACCGAGATATAGTTTGATAGTATCCAGCTTTTCACACTAGCAACATAATCTAGTGTTGATTGATAATCATCAAACGAAATTTGATAATGTGCAACTTGTCTACAAACAGTTTTGTTGTCATAATAAAAAAGTGTAACACCTTTTACTATACAGTCGTAATCTTCATTATATAAAGTTCCAATATGAATAAACTGTTTGTTATTGAATTGTATTGCAATTGTATCTGTAGACATTTTTACTTTTGACACATGTACAACTGTTGAATATCCTATATCGGAAGTAGAATATGAATTCCCCATTTGATTTAGTTTCCATAAAAAATAATACAGATCGTTCACACCGTGCAATATATGTGTAGGATGCGTACTCTATGAATCTATGAAGTACGCACTCTCTGTATTTTAATCTGAAGGTTGTTGTTGTAAATTTTTACATTCTAAGCAATAAAAGTTCCCTGTAGGATTTTTGGATAAACATGCGCAAAATAAATGATAGCATTTTTCACACGCATCGCATACAATTAAATATCCAGGCTCGTTACATACAGCACATGTTTCAGTGTCATCATCCTCAGCAATATTCATTTCATTTGTTTCATGATATGCTGATTCTTCTTTCATGTATTCAGAACTTTCAGACATTTCATATTCTTGGTTACTATTTTCTTTTATTGTCATATTGACGAATACGTTAAATACATCAGAGTACATGTGTTCGGCATCTTGTATCATTATCCAAATATGCTTTTTCTTCAATACCAATGGGATCGACTTTCCTTAAGATGCGTCGCAAAAGATTGTTTACATAAAAAAAAATCGAAACAAAGTTACAGACGAATCCTGTCATTTATCGACATAACATCGTCTTTATCGTCCCATTAGTGACATTTTTACGCCCGCGGGACAGTGGTGTACTTTCAGATATTAATATTCTTATTTTTTTTCTTTTCATTCTATAAATGCGAATGACTATACTACCTTCATCTTTGTGGATGGCTTATACAATTACATCCCCTAAAGAAATAAGTGAAATGTTGCCATTGGGTCTACATCTGAGTAGATACCCGCTTTTGAATAATGATGTTTTATCTGAATCAAAGCTGTTGTTCAACGCTTATGATGTTTCTTCAAAATGGATGAACGGTCATAGAATAGATATACAGACTCTCGCAGTGAATCGAACCAGTAACACAGCTCATTTAGTCATTTTAGATTGCATAACAGATACATTGCAATGGGATCCGAATGATGGCGTCGGGTTACCAAATGCATGTAGGAGCAGACCTAAAGATAAAGAGAATAATTTTTCTTTAAATGTGAGATCAAAACGTGGTAAAAAATTGGTAGTGAAAGCAAATCCAGCTGGTCTTTCTAAGATGACCTGGAAATTTGCGATTGAGGGTAATGAGAAATGCTACTATAGGAATTGTGAAAATGGCTTTAAAATGTCTTTTGATTTCAAAAATATATTAAAGCCTGTACGTAATTTAAATGTAAATGTATTAGAGAACACCTTTTGGGAAAATGTGAGAGAACAATCGCCTAGTCATATATTCATTCATGAACAGCCAATGACTTTTGATGTAGATGTTCGGTTTTGATTATTCTAAAATTTTCATGATGTCATGTAATGGTATTTAGATTTAATGTGTTATGTTGTATCATTCAATTTATGCAAGTACATGCTAACTTATGTATTGCAACATTGTGTCATATATATCCTCATAAGCTTGTGAGAAACTTGCAAGATCAACGATGGTACATTAAATACGAGCATTATATCTTTATGACCTTTGAATCGAATGAAAAAAATAATAAATTATTCAATATGCTCCCGTATTTTCAAGCGCATGCAAATCGGATGCAAAAAAAAAATTCGATTTGCAATCACACCGGTTCCAGACATAAAATTGGATATCGAACCATGTGTAATTTCTGGTATGTCGATTTTATGAAATATCTACATAATTGTTCATTCGTTTTGCGTATTGATAGTGATATACGTCTTATACCAAATCAGAATGATCCGTTTTTGAGATTACCTAAAACATTATCTCCTGTCGAGTGGCAGAAGGAAATGGACAAAAAGAAAGTTATGTATGGTATGATACATTTATTTCAGGGGATAAATCATGAATTAACTTATTGGGAATCTCCATATACAAATGTGATGATGATAAACATGAGTTGGATTAATTCAGAAAGCGTGCAAACAATTATTCGAATTGTAAATGACACAAACTGTATTTTTTATAATCGTTGGGGTGATTTACCATTGTGGGGAGCTACTGTGCGTCTCCTAGAAGAAGAAAAAGAGTATTTAAATTTGTCATATTACCATAAATCTCATTATAACCGCTTGGTAAAGAGTCATTTTTTACAATAATCAGTGTTTTTTACATATTCCAACAACGACAGAGTTTGCATAAACATGACACATCATTTAGCATTGCAAATTATTTTTAAATCAAATTTCAAAGATGATTGGTTTTTGGGGCGTTATAGGAACATTGTCTCGAAGCACAATTCTCAGAAGTGGTCTTTTGTTGGCGTCGGCATGGGAAAACGCCGAATCTACTCTACATGTTACAGCTCCCGAAGTCTTTTTGTACGACGATATAAGTGTAGATTCATGTTTGACACTACAAAAAGAACTTCGTGAAAACGGCGTGTTGAGTCGAACCATTCAACAACAACTAAAGTTGGAGACATATCCGCCAATCAGTTTACACATTCAAAGCGACGGTGGTACTCTGTCGTCTGCACTCAATGTATGTGACTTCATAGAATCTTTTGATGTACCTATACACACTCATGTCGAAGGACTCGTTGCTAGCGCGGCATCACTCATTTCTGTTTGTGGAGACTACAGATACATGACGAAACGATCGACAATGTTGATTCACCAGCCGAGTGCTGAAGCGAGTGGGTCTGTGGCCTTTATACAAGATGAAGCTCACAACATGAGATTGATGTACGATTTGATGATTGATATTTACGTGGAACATAGCAAATTGAAAAAAAATGACGTAATTCGTATGATTGAGAATGAAAAGTATTTGAATGCATCGGATTGTCTTCGTTTTGGACTCATCGATGAGATTGTGTGAGCTTATCTTCTTTTTTCCTTATCGTTACATGTTGTGGTGTACGACATATCGTGTGTCGTACATCCATTTATAATTTGGGTTGACCCTAAGTGTGTTATATGAACTTTTAAATATTATTCGGCATATTGAAATGTCTTGTGAACTATTGAATGCGAGTTTGGGAACACCATTATTTCTCAAATTTACAGTTGTAATTGGCATAGCCTTGTCAAAAACAAAGGAGACTACAATGCTAAATTATGGACTGAAAACATGGATTCGGCCCAGGGCATGGATGTCATATTTAATGCTCATTCCGTGTAATAAGAACTTTACCATTCCTAAATTCATAGAATCGCGTTGTACTTTGAATTCGATTTGGAACTATCATACAGGAAACTATATGGTCTTAGCAGAATTGCTAGAAACCATGTACTCAACACTTCCGCGACACGATTTTTATTTAAAGATAGATACGGATACATTAGTAGTCCCGTCCAATCTGGCATTATTCTTGACAAAGTTCCCGCAAGTACAATACTTTGGATCAACTGATGTCACATATAAGAATGTCAAAGTATTAGGAATTAAAAACCGCTTTAATTATATTCAAGGAGGGTTTGAAGGATACTCATATAGCTCTATACAAACTATTGTAAACGATAAATGCATTGCAAAAGTTGGATATCCAAACTGTTCAACAACTTATTGTTTAAACAAGAGAGATGATATATCAGGAGGGGCATGTGCATTTTTAAATGATATCAAACTAACTCATTGCAAATGTTTCTTTCCATGGGGACCGTGCGATATTTACAATCCGTCTTCGTGTACCGGGAGAATATGTGCAAATACAATTAGCATTCACAAATTAAAAAAGAAGGATTGGTACTTTAAATGGTGGAATATTTTAACAAATATCTCTTAAGTGTCTGAAGGAAGGTGCGATTAATTCCACAATCCTAACCTTACTTCTCTTAATATGTAGTAAACCATATCACGATCATATTGTAAAGTGTAAATCCATGATTGAGGTTCTTGATTCCATTCTTTTCGAATTCGTTCATATTTTGCAAGCTCGTTGAATTCATTGATTTGTATTTTTTGTAACAATTGTTTCCGTAAATATCTCCAGCTTTCATGTCTGGTATGCCGATATAACCATCGCCTCGCACATTTTTGTATTGTACATGCATTTAAATGAAAATATATGAGCTGATTCAAATCACAATTCAGCATATCAAATAAGAACATTTTTATTCGCATAGGTCTTTTATTTGCTTATTAAACGCAAATATATAAGTGATACATTTTTAGATACAGAATCGTCGAATCCCACATTCAAACAGATTGTGTTAACGGAAAAGAAATTATGATTTAGATGAAATTGAGTTTGGTGATTTCAAAACGGTTGTATCCGATGATACCGTTTGAAATGAGGATGTTTTCATCATTTTTTTTGCAAACTTATCAAGCATAGATTCATTTTCAGAAATGATACGTGTGCTATAACCAGGCTTTTTTGAAGCTAACAAATAGGATTGAACAATGATAGGTGTTAAATATATAACCACCATAATGACAAGACAAATGTATGTGATTAATCTAGCCGTTGACTTTTTTCTTTTCATTCTTTCGTCATCATTCACATTCTCTTCTGTATTTGCATAATTTATCGTGCGAGGACACGGTGGTTTTACACCTACTAATATAGCATTCACTACATCAAAAATGACTAATAATGTCAATCCAGACATTACCATTAAAATTTTTGCTTTATCAGGAAAGACTTTTACTTTCTCGGGAACACCTAAATAAAAAGCAGAAAGTATCAAGAATAATAAAATGATAAAATTTGTTGATATTTTAGTTTGACCATAATGAGATCTTTCATCGTCTGTGTATGCCCACCCGAAACGTACCATATTGATTGGCGTTGAACCTAACACATTCGCAATAAACAAGCCAATCAAGGGAAGAAATCGAGAACTTTTCTTAGAAATAATGACACCGTTTACTGCTCTTTCGACGATAGACAATAAAAATAATGTCATCAAACTAACTGCCGTACTCTTTATTACAATATCTGGTTGAAGGAAATATTTAAATGTAGTCAAACTACTTGAACCAAGTGATTCTGGTGAAATGTAAAAACGAAGAACATTATTGATTTTTGACATTTGTACTACTGTATGCTCACCTATATAAGGTGTAAAATATCTGTTACCATTCGTGGTAATAAAGTGTTTTGGTGATAGAATAGCAGGCCATGGGGTTTTGCCAGAAAGACATGCATTTTTCATATTTTGTATTTCATCACTACTGAAACATTTCTGGCCGTTTTCAAGAGCAGATTTTAGTAGATCACATTTTATTTCAATAAAACCTTCATTTACATTAGGTGTATCTTCCATACGATACCAATTATAACCATCAATATTGTAGTTGACGAAAGTAGTCTCTGCGGTCCTGAGTGCTAGCCACTTTTCATAAGCACTAGCACTGGGAAATTCTGGATTATTCGGTCTACCATATTTTATTTTAGTCTTATCACGATAATGCATTAGGGGAAGTTGCGGGACAAGTAAATGACCAAAATTGCAAGATCCTTTGAATTTTGGGTGTTTAGAATGTAATAAATGATCAGATGATGTCGATGATTGATTTGTAAAGGGATAAATGCTTGATATTTTCGCAGATATTGAACTTGCAGATTTATCAGCAGAACCACTCGTTTGATCTTCATTTGTAATCATTGATAAATTGGGAGTAGCATCAGGTGTGGGTATCGCATTAGACGTGACATTAGGCATGGCATTAGGTGTGACATCAGGCGTGACAGGCGTGACAGGCGTCATATTAGGAGTGATATTAGGTGTGGATGTAAAATTATCACACGAATGAGACGGACTAAAACCACATCCATTTGTGCATGTTTGACATTCGTTATCAGTACCAGAAAAGCAATCACACGGTATAACCTGCATTTGTCTCGTTTGCAGGCCAGTATTCGTTGAAATAACCTTAAATCTTGGAGAATTAAATGTTAAGCGCCTAAGATCTTTATCTCTAAAGTTGAGTAAATTTACAGGAACCTTAAGTTTTATCGGAAAGCGTTGTGGATAAATCCAAAATCTTATATTTGCCATTTTACGATACTCATCCACTTCGGATGTTTTATCACAATCCTCACACGATCCTATCACTTTACCTTGCTGTCCTGCACAAACTACAAAATCATTACACGTATGTTGAGAGTTGATTAAACTTGTAGTACCATTATGACCTCTCTCTTGTTCTTGCTGACTAAAATACTTTCTAACTTCTCTCCAATCCCATATCATTTGTACTTCTATTTGGACAGGTCTGTAGTAATGATTTCCAGATTCGATGATAGAATCTTCATCAATTTGAAACGATTCACCTGTTACTTCACTTGTAAAGACATTCGTAGGAAATATCTCTTTAAAAAAACAAACTTCGTTACCGGTTGTTGCACTTTCGCCATCTTTTTTTATTCCTAAAAACTTTTCTCGCCAAAAATCATTTTCAGGTCTCTCCGCTATTTCCGTATATTTTTTATGCAAATCAGTTGTAGTTTTTGCTCTGTTTGTCGAAATCTCTCTTTGAAAATCTTCTTTTGTCACTTTTCGCCACTTGCGAGTAATCCCAATGTCAAACATGTCCGCATCATAAGCAACAAGTATCGTGCCATTAGGAATGACTTGATTCCGACCTCTACACTGAAATTTACTTAGTTCTATGTGCCATATCTGTGTTTGAGTTGAATTATGAAGTATAAGAGATCTTGACACATTTGTAGTTTCCGTCTCATAATGATATCTCAAATGAATACCTCGTAAAGCGTTGTCACAGAGAAAATTCGCAATTTCCTGAAACATGAAAATCAACATACTTATCTCAGACACTTGCAATTTCGGAAAAACGATCATACTTACAAACCCCAAAAATATTGCGATCGTTCCTACAAAAAAGTCAGTAATCACTCCTCTCACTCTATCATAACTTGGTTTATTGAAAGATCCAAAATCCGAATTCAGACTAAATGACCAATTTAATAAAATTACTACAGATATTGTCAGCACACAAAGCCCTACCATTGCATATAAAATAGCATTATTCCTAATATGATTTGCAAACATCATTATTATTATAGAATTAAAAAAAATGTACTTAGTAAAAATGTACACAGTAAAAACTACGATAGGTTTCATTACAATGTGTATGGTTATAATTTTACTATCAATTTCAGTTGGTATATTGTTGCCAAATGTTCTCGTCAAATACTTGCTTTCGGATAATTCTAGATTTTATCAAGATTCACGAGAAGCTGCACTTGATGTAGATTTTGCATTATTGAAAAACCATCCAAATGTGTGTTCACTTGATGTAGATACTGGCTAATTATATTGCATGTTTTATGTAGATACTGACTGCTTAAATTGTATACGATCACCAAATGCTATATAAACATTCTTCCAAATACTTGATCTTTTTTGTTCTAATTCAAGAATAACACCAGTATTATTTAATAAAAAAACACAAGTATCAGATGAGCAAGGAGTTAAGTCACATCGTTCGACATGCAACACATTCAACACTTGGACTAATGTTGATATACACATTTCACATTCTGGTACCACATTGTATAATCGTAAAATTGTTATCGGACTTGCAATACTTAAAATTCTCCACACATCTAAAAAATTGGAAAACCATTCAGTCAGATGAATACAAATACTTTCCGAAAAATTCGCTATACAGAGCTCTGTACAAAAATTGATGGGTAAACTACATATGCACCTTGGAATAACGCAAAACGGTGAACCAATCCTAAGTGAGTGCAATTTGGAAGTTTTCCAATGAAAAGCCTTTATTTCATCATGTTGAAAATCACTTATCACATTCAAAACTTCTAAATTTAACCATTCCATCGAAGCAACTATATTTAACAATTCAAAACTATTGTCTAATTTTATAATTAAATGTTTTATGTTCACAGTTGATAAATTACATACTATTATAGAAAATGTACTCAGCGGAGAATCTAACCACAATTTAGTCACCTTATGTAAAGCACTTAATACATGACCACGATGCCCTACATTATTAAAAGTTTCAACATTTGGAAACAATTCTGATAAACCGTATATATTCATGTAACTATCCCAATGATCTGGCACACATTTACTGCTTCCACACAATTCATCAATACAATATTTCCATTCTTTGCATAATAATCGCATTGCCAATAAAGTTTTCAACTCGCATATAAAGTACATACATTCAAAAATCGATGCGTACATTTAAACTTCTGCAGCCTTTTTCTTCCAAGCCTCCCTTTCATCTTCAGTCAAACTCTTCCATGCAGCACCACATTTTTTGGAAACATCACCCAAAGACAGATTTGGCTCCTCTTGGATCACCTTCTTGCGATATTCCATAGAAAAACATAAATAACTAGAAGGCTTGCGCTTCTTCTTTAAAGGTTCAGAATTTTCTGCTATGGTGACACTCTTTTCCAATTTTAACGCGTCTGCCTTTGCCTTCCATTCCGCTTTTACTTCAGCACTCAGAGCGCTCCAAGCTTCTCCACACTTTTTCGATACATTTCCAAGTGACAATTCAGGGAATTCCGTGCTTACTACCTTTCGATATTCCATGGAGAACATAACATAACTAGATGGTGTTCGGGTAGACTTCTTCTTCTTCTTCTCTTTCTTTTCTTTCTTTTTCCGTTTTGGAGCAGTAGACACTTCCGTATTCACTTCCGTATCCACTTCCGTATTCACTTCCGTATTCACTTCCGTATCCACTTCCGTATTCACTTCCGTATTCACTTCCGTATTCGTTTCCTCTTCAATCGGCTTTACATCCTTCTTTGCCTTCTTTACCTTTGTTGGAACTTTTACATCAGATACTATGGATGGAGCAACACTGCTAACATTGCTATCGTTGTCAGAAATTTCAGAATTGACGCGCTTCTTGGGTGCCATCGTTTTGTTTTGGTAGTTGAAGATTTTTATTTTGATTCTTTTTCTTGAAAAAAAAATGCAAGAAAAATTGACTCTGAGCGATAAGACTTTTTTTTCGATGATTTACGCCATTTACAAATGGCTTTTTTCACAAAGCTTTGACATACACATATACATACCTGCATGGACTCAACCTCGAAATATTGCAGGCATCATTAGAACTGCCACTATCATGGGATACCATGTACATATTGGTCCAAGCTCCAAATATGCAAGACTAATCGCAAAACATCGCGATACAATTGAACACTGTGTCATGGGTGCAAACAATTACCATGTTGTCGTAGACATGCTGTCCTATTTGCAAACAAGAAAGCATATAATAATTATGGAGTCACAGGAATTTTGGGATTCAAGGAATGAAGTTGCCTACTCCATTTACGATGTTCCAAAATATTCCGAATATACTCTTGTCTTTGGAGACGAAGGATTAGGAATACCATCAGAATTTTGGAAAAATATAGGCACGTACATTGCATGCTACATACCACAGTCAAGCTCTGCAAAAAACACACGAAACAACACGGAGCGAAATCATGTATCCTTTAACTTGAACAGTGCAGCAACACTTTCCATGGGAATATTAACGGCTCTACATAGATAGCAAGTAGTCCGGTCAAGACATTTCAAATCATTTTTTGACTGGCCCATAACCCCAATACTAATTTTTCTTCATTTATCAACCCAATCAATTTGTCTTCATTTTCGGAGACTGTTCCAGTAATTTTTGATATCATTTATAAGCACAACAATTCTATTCAATGTGCCAATTGGGAGTGTATAATGATAAGCAAATCAATACACTGACATTGGATACACTATATCGGGAATAATATAAAGAACTATGATTAACGCGTTGAAATTGCAGAATATCGTAGATTTGTACTAGTAAAATGGTATCCTTTGCAGAATGTCCGGTATGCCTTGAGGAAAAACCGACTGCAAGCTTGCAGCCGTGTGGACATTGCATGTGTATGCAATGCATACACAAACTATTGGATAAAAGGGCAACTTGTCCGTTGTGTCGTACCGTATTCATCGATTGTACACCGCCACTTGTCGTGTTCGACAAATTAAAAGGAATTTCCTCTCAGCGGATCAGTCGAAATAAACAAGGTGAATACGGAATAGGCATTGTCCAAACTTCAAATGGTGTTTGTATATCGCGAGTGTATCGGAAGGGATTGAAGTTATATAAAAATCAAACCATCGTTGCAGTCAATGGTCTTCCGTGCTATCGCAAAGATTGTTTCATCGAGATAATGTCAACCGCTCAAAATCCTCCTCTTTTGGTGTTGTCAGATCCTGAAGACAGAAACTACACAATATTTAGATTCTTGTAAGATGAAAAAAAAGATATATTTAATATATAAAAATGCAGTGTGAGCCAATAAAACAACAGAATGACCAAATATTCAGTTACCAAAAATGTCAACAAACAAAAGGAGAAAGACCAGAATTGTTTATGTCTGGTTTTCCAGCTTTGCACGCTAGATCTGAGAATGAAATGCATGAGTTCGGAAAAACCTTCGCGACTTACCTGTTTGTTGAGGGACAATATATACCAGACACATCAACAAATTGTTGCAGTGATTGGGGCATTGGTATGAAAAAATTGATAGAAGAATGTCAGCTTCTTTTAAAACAAGCAAAAGATAATATACAAAAGCATAACACAATTATAAGCGTAAGTCGTTCTAACCAAGTATTGCTTCAAGTGTTAAACACTACAAAAAAAGCATTGTCTGGAAAGACTTTTGTTATGGTAGCACCAGAAATATATGCTTCAGATATGCCAACCTTAACATCCGTTTTTAAGAAGCATTCTCGATGCAAATTCCAAGTTCATTACTCTTTATATGATGATAATAGCGCGGGGTTTAAAGAATTTGACAGCGTTGCAAAAATAGCTGACTTTCAAAAAAAATGTCCAAATGTTGACTTTTACATGTATGAAATTAATGACTATAACACGGAAGAAGGCGTTGTACAGACGAAAGACGTAATGAACCATTTGCCTGTTCAACAAAGCTTTAAAGAATTCTACACACGCAACCAACTACAATTTGAAAGAGAGTTTGCTGTGCGAAAACTAGGCTTCAAAACGTTTCCATTCACTATATCAATCAAAAAATTTACAAGCTCCGCAAAATTAAAAAAAACTACAGGCAAAAACAGACTAGGTATATGGAGAGCGGAATCATTAATGCTGTCGATGAAAGCAATCAAATGATCGTAATACAAGTGGATAAAATTATCGTAATTTAAACAAGTGATAAAAAAAAAACACCTACTAGTAAATGATACCGCAGCTCGAGTTAATTTTCGCTATAATTTTTGCAACATTGTATGTCTACACAAAAAATCATGCATTAAAAAAACTGTGTGTTGTAGGTGGAGTATGCTGTTTGTTATATGTGTTTGTGCGAGTTAAATGCAATACCTACAAATTACACTTACTTGACATTGATAGCATAAACGAAGTACTTGTATTAAAAACAAAATTATCAGACGATCATGTGTTGTTCATGCTCGACACAGGATATGCCGGACCACCCGTGTTGAGTAAAAGTTACATTTCGGTTCAAAAAAATAATACGACAAATATTGTGGAAGAATACAAAGACGTCATGCATAAAATGGAATCCGTTACTAAAGACGAAGAACACAGAGCAGTCAATGATTACATTATCAATAATGGCTGCCTTCCATATACATCGGGATGCACTATGAAACTTATGGGAATAGGATCAGTAGAAGAAAAACAAGCTGATATGCTAATGTGTCCAATGTTGCAAATGCAGACAAACTTAGGAATATACACTTCACCCAAAAAATTAACAAAAACACATGCAGATGTATTCGTTACAAATTCGTTAAAAGCAAGCTTGCACATACTCACATGCGACTTTTTGCTACACAACTCACCTTGCCTTATTTCGCATGAAAATCAAACATTAAATCTAAGCATGAATTTGACACAGTATGTCCTACAAAAACAGAATTTTCACATGTTTGATGCAAAATTTAGTGGAGGTTCTTTTGTCATGACTATTTTTGTAGAAAATGAACCATTGAAATTTACAGTTGACACAGGTGCACCTGGACCAATCAATATTGGATCGAGTGCAGCGCGAAAAATAAAAAAATGCTTCGCACAGCATGGCAGAAAAACACTGAAACAACAAGGAGTCAATGGCGAAATTGTATGTTCGGAACTTGTAGAATTACAAGTACGTTTTTGTAATAGGGACTACAAGTTACCGTGCTTTATTAACAATTTACCCACCGATCATGTTGACGGATATGTAGGATTAGGATTTTTGAGAGCGTTTGATATTCTGATGAGTACCGATGAAATTGGATTCTTAAAAAATAGTTTAGAGTTCAAGTCTATTCATGATTACAATAGAATTGCATCAAGTGGAACCTGTGGAGGTAAATTAGAATGCCTTGGTGAGTCATAAATATAAAAAAAGAAAGAACGCGGTGCTAAACAAATTATTATCAATCGACTCCGGGCTTGTAATATGAATATTGCACCTAAATATCTTCACTGTTTGAATTTATAATAGCATCGTACATTCCATACATTTCAGCCAACTCATTACAATCTACACATCTTGAACACAATAAACATGGCGGGTTTGAATTGCAAACTCTTGTCAATCCTAAAATACGAAGTTGGGTATCGTAATCGTATACACATACGGTTTTAAAAAAATACTCTTCTGGTCTTATCAAATGTATACAACCTTGAGGAATATCCGTACAAATATGTCTTTTCAATTTTCCATTTTCAAAATGACATAATGAACCACCACAATCTCGTAATGATAATAGATAGGCCATTCTTATTTTTGACAAATCTTTAGGTACATACAACCAAACCCGTCGGTTTTCATTCAAAGACCAGAACAAATTCCCAAAAGACGATATACTCCCAGTGAAATACACATGGTTATACTCCATATTTTTCTTTTTTTTTTAAAATTTAAACTCTTGCTCGATAAATTTTGAGATACGCTCCTGTACCCAAGAAGAAGCTGGCAAAAGCGCTGGCAATTCGGGGCGTGACAGTCATGCTAGACGAGTTTTAGACGTCTAAACAGTACCAATGTGGCACATCCGAATTAGAGACCATTGGCACATCCGAGGACGACGACAACTTTCGCACCCGGCGTCACAAAACGTACGGGTCCGAAGAGCCATGTTGCGTGGAATGCACTTTGGGACGAGAGAATATGGATCGGGACGTGTTGGCAATTGTCAACTTTTTACTTTGCGCTAAGGCCACTTTGAGCGGTGCAAACCGTCCCAATCATCTTTGTCGGACCTGGAGTGATTGGCTTTTTCTTATTTTATATTAACCGTAGTTTTGAGACAGATTGTTAATCAGTTTCTAATGCTCAATGTGTCTGCAAAAAAAAAATAGTATGTTTAAAAATGGTAGACAAAAAGTGTTTACCCGGATCAAAAAAATTTGCAAAACGCGTAAGAGCATGCAATGGTGAAATAAAGTGTATAAAATTTGGCGACAAAAGTATGTCTATCAAAAAACATATTCCTTCGCGAAAGAAGTCATTCTGTTCACGATTTAAGTGCTCACAAAAAACAGAAAAAGCGACTCCAGGATATCAATCTTGTAAAAAGTGGGACTGTAAAACTGGATCATGTAAGAAAAATAAGAAATCGGGTAAAAAACGAGCGAGTAAAAAACAATCGAGTAAAGAACAACTCAGCAGTACGAAGAAGATAAGAAATCCCAAAACAGGCAGAATGGTACTACGGACTGGGACACTTGGAAAATCTATCTTGAAAAAAAAAAGGACCAAAACATCTTCAAAAATATATACAAGTAGATCGGGTAGAAAATACAGTAGATGCTGGTCGGGATATACACAAAAAGGTTGGAAACTCAAAAATGGAAGACGAGTGCCTAATTGTGTAAAGAACTGACTGTAAACATATTGTGATGCAAACGAGTATTGAATCCGATTTTTTTTGTGTAAATGTGAAGACGCTTCTTTTCCGAATCCGCGGTACTACTTGGAAGGTGGTGTCACCCCCAGCAGTGAAGTCTACGAAGGAAAATGTGACAAAATGCTAAAAATGTCTCTTGCTAGTATGGAGGGAGGGATTACAACTGAAGCAAGATATCAAGAACAAACGATGGGACAGAGACACACTGACCGTATTTATAGTTGACAAATACGGATTTTAATTTTGATTTAATAAACTTAACATAAATGATTGTTCCACAAGTTGCTTAAATTCGTTAAATATTGATTTGATTCACGCACTAATTTTTCGATGTGAGTCTTAGTGTTACACGAAGTACAGCACACAATTTATGCACCTCTTCTCTTAACACTCTATTTTCTTCTTGAATACTGACTACTTTCGATTCCAAACAATCTGCATAATGGTTCAATGCTCTACTTTCTTCTTGTAGATATGCTATTACTTCTTGTAGCGATGGAGCATGTATCTTTTTTCTCAAGTTTCCCACTGGCATCGAAAAAATAATCAGAATAACCTAATAATTTATCCGTACTCTGATGTTTTTTCTTATCCAACACATCCTGAAAGAGTGAAATGCGAACTTCGCAAATATTTAAAAGAATAGAATTTTTTAATGAATACTATTTGAAGAGCCTATGATTGGACACACAATGAATAAGAAATGAACAGATTGGTGCATAAACAAAAAAAAATAAAAAAAATTGGAACAAATGGGGAATGCAATTCGACCGTATGAAGAATCATGGGCTTGTAATATGGATGATCGGTGGATTCAAGAAAATAAAGAAAAGATTGAATATATTTTCACTTGTATTTGGCATGAGGTATATGCAAGACTCGGACCGGACGCTTGCACACATTTAGGAATCAAAAGCTTTGCGCGTTATCACTCATTACATCATAAACAAAGGACTAATTTTCACCGCACCAGATAACGCAATAGATTGATCCAAGAATTCTGACTGACGAAAATATCGCTACGCTTATCTTAAATTTTTCGAGGTTTGATTTTCATCAAAGAAAATGTTAGATATGTGGAAAGCAGAAGTATTTTTGATGCGTTTGATTCAATATACCGGAAGTACACACAAGCTCGATATTGACCTGCCAGTAGGCGCCGTAGCCGGTGACAAGTTGATATTTACAGTGGTGGATGCGGTCGGCGCAACGACCACATACAGAATAGTGCTGGAGCCAAGAAATCCTAACTTTCGGTACAGTACGGTTACCGTTACGGTTCCCCGTTCCGACAGCCAACAAGGACTACTTAGAATTATAAAGGTTGCAGATGCATTCGCATTCCATTGTCTTGAACAAGGTTGAACGACATTGAAAAAAAGCAACCTCAATTTTTTTGCACGAAAAGATTTGAAGTGTATCGGTCATTTGTTTTGCACTGCCCTCAAGCGTCGCATACCGAATTTAGACATTCATCTCGTTGTCGTCGTCATGCGGTGCTTAAAAAGAATATGACAACTAATAGAAATGGATTTCGTTTCACAATATGTGTATACGAATAGCGATGCCTGTTTATTGTGTTTAGAGAACGAACATGGACATCTTTTAGACTCGTCAAATCGTCCTATTTTACTTTCCATTGGCATGATACATGGCTCTTTTGAAGATATGAAAAAGCAAGTGGATTATGCACTCCACCGAGCAAAATCATGCCAAATTGAAAACGGAATCTGTTCAATTATTGAATCTAATCACAAATCGTTTCGGTTTCCTGACTACAATGTAAGAAAGTTATTTCAATACATACGTAATGAATACGAGGAATGTGAACATGGGTACATTCATATAGTGGGATTGACGCGTCTGTACAAAATTGGCTTCAATTTTGCACTTCGCTTTGTGCCTCTTGAACTAAGAAACATATTCATCATTCACGATTCTTACGAATCGTTGCACACTTATCTAAAAAAAGAATCTATGTTAACACGCTGGAATGGCAACATTGCTTTTGATATCGATGACTATGTGAAATGGAGATGCGCCGATGAAAAGTGTATAGAATCTTTAAATAAAGCACATATTGAGATAAATACGATTAAATCAGCACATGTCGATTTTCTCAAATTCTACAAATCATCTACACTTTGGACGAAGTCTACTTTTGTATCTCTTGAAAACAAGTCACTCTAACATCATTTGCAAACTAAATATTCAAAAAAAATAAAAAAATGTTGGTCGCATACTTTTGTCAGCTTGTTCTTGATAAATACTGGAAAAAGTTTACAGTTTTGCCTAACAACAAACCGGAGATGTGCGTGATATTATATGTTCCAGATCCGAAACGATTGTTGATCCATGCACGAAAAAGAAGTTATTACATTCTACAAGGTAATTTTCACACTACTGATAGGTTTACGTGTATCACTAATTTTTATATAACATGAAAGAAAATGGATTACGTGTACGACTGTCTATGTGATATTACGAACTATTTTTACAAACTTCTGCAGTATCCTATTGAAATAATAATTAATAGTACAAAAGATATAGATAGTGAATATATGCAAATGTTGCTGAGTACAAATTTAGGCGTCAATGAAACTCTTTGTACTCGTTTGAAAAATAATCAAGTTTCG
>MDSX01078477.1_pt1 | contig 64447 bp, 56 predicted proteins | sample 811141 | NCBI WGS metagenome assembly MDSX01 (sample SAMN05326642, study PRJNA326480) | marine metagenome | isolation source: seawater | place: Atlantic Ocean: South East | collected 2010 | reverse complement strand
ATGGGACGCACACGACTGAAGGAACGGGGATTAAAAACCCTAACTTCAGGAGACTGACAATGAACACACTAAACATGATCAAGAAGCAGATCAATAAAGCATCTGCTCTTCACGACGCACAAGTTCTTCACACCTCATATCGTGGTGTTGAGTATGATACCCGTTGTGTAGAATCCAAGGAAACCCATGGCGCATTCTGCTATCGTGGTAAACCTTATATCAAGTGATAAACTTACTTAACAGAGAAGGTTACAAACCTTCTCTTTTTTTGTCTTTTTGTAACAATGCAATAAATGTTAGTAAACTAACACAAAGTAACCTATATAGTATAGAATTAAAGGTGTAACTATTATCTAAACATTTTTCTATATTATATCTATGACAACTGGAGGTATTACAATGCACAATTTATTATCCCGATCCCAATTAAATGGATGGCGACATTTTGAAAACAACCCAAAAGATTCTAAGATTAAAAATAAGATGAGTTTATTAGAAAATAATATTAATATTTTGGAGGATGAAACTAATAGATTAAATGATTATTATGAATGTTTAGTAGAATGTGATTCTTTGAATCAACCAGAATGTAAAAGAATATGTAAAAGAATATTAGTATAATTTTACCCAGGGGAGATTAAGTTCTCCCCTTTTTTATACATAGTAAAAAATTAAAACTATTATGGATAGAGAGAGACTTAAATTGATTCACAAGAATCTTAAATCTATTCTTGTTGCCCTAGAATCAGAGATTTATTCCGACCCAGAATCATACACTAAACACCCAAACGTATCAGCTGCTTATGCTAGATATGACAATGATGATGATGGTTATGCAGATTGAGGAGTTACTTTTTTCTTGCCAATATTGTACTTAGATTCCAAAACCCATTCTGACTTATCTTTATAAGAAAGAACTTTAATCTGACTCAAGGGAGCAGCATCAGAATTTTTTTCAGAATCAACAATAGCAATTAAACCCCAATCACTAAGTAATTGAGCAATGCGATTACGGCGTTGTATATCATTAACAAAAAGATTTGCAGTTTTACCGTCAAGAGCAAATAACTCTTTGAAGTGAACGATATAATACTTGCCTTGCTTATGTAAAATATGACAGGACTGATAAATCTTTTTTTCTTTACGAGATGCAACTCCAATACGTGTTAGAGTTTCTCTTACTTTAAGGAAGTCATCTGGTTCCTTTAGAGTGACTTCAATCATTTGGTCAGATGACCATTTGTACTCTAGATCTTCACTCATTGTTTTCCTCCAGTATTCATCTTTTGTTTAATAAAATCAATTTGATCTTCGGTTAGAATTTTAAGAGCACTTCTAGCTTTTTCATCATTATACTGATAGTATTTTTTGATAAGGTCTAAAGTGTCATGTTTTTCTTTTCGCATCCAAGGAGAAAATCTTTTCCTAGGTCTCACAATATTTATAAAAAAATCATATTGCATCTTTTTTGAAAGATCTGGATGAATGTTCATCTCATTGGCAATCAATACCGTATCAATGAAACCAGACATACACTTGTTAATAATAAATGGAGGATATTCTTTTTCTAATCCAAAATTTTCATCAAGAATATTTACTTTGGATTGATTGATTGAATTGAGCCAGTCTTTGAGTTCCATTAATTAAATACAGCAGTAACACCAATAATTGTGACACCAGGATTACGTGCAGTTGCAATCTTCCTAGCGTCTTCATAATCTCTCGCAATGTATTGTTCTTTAAAAACAATACCTGCTTTGTACATACTTACTTCACACTTCATCAATCCAACAATAATAAGGAGTAGAATCTATTGTATCATAGATATTTTTATGTCTGAGCAAAGCTCTCCGGTAGGGACCAAACTTAATTCCCCTACCCCAACCAAGATTAGTTTCATCTGAATTAAATAATTCTAGTTTAGTAAGTTGACCTTTCTTTTTAATAAATGAAATAAGTCTTTCAGTTACATCAGATTGAATATATTTTTGACGACTAATCATATCATCTATATAATCACTCACAGTTTTAATCGTATTTTTATAGATAAGATTTGACTTCATATATTTTTGAGATATATTAGACATCTCATTACGATACACATTATCGTCAAGATACATATTCAACAATCTAACAGCTTCAGAATTATCAGTAAAGAAATCTGCAGTAGGATTTAGTTCCTGATAATAATCAGCATCGTACATAATATATGGACATCCATTCATAATACCATCAGTCGTTGAAACGCTCCATCCGCCATAAACTTGTTTAGGAGAAAGACCTACTCGGCATTGTTGTAGCGTTTCATAGTAACGTTCTTTATTAAACCTCCCCGTAGTAATCCAACTTTTATTTGATTTTTGTAACAATGGTATCCATACGGTAAAGTCTTGTCTGACTTTTCGGAGAGACTCTAGAATTTTCATAAAGTTACCAAAGTCTTTATAAGTATCAGGTCTATGATTAAAGACTATTAGTTTATCAGTATTTTTATTTGGTTCTACAATATTATACTCTTTAACACCAGGGTAGTGAGGAACTAAAATATCATCAAGTTTAGAAATAGTTCCTTTATTAAATACTTCAGAAGCTTGATTCAATACAAGATTTTTTTGACTTTGTGTATTCAGATAACAACGTTGCATCTCAAGGAGACCAAGAATATTTTGATTAAAACTTGGTTGACTCCAAGCAACAACTTCTTTGAGATCAAACCAATGACAGTATCCAAAGTAAGAAGGGCTGTGGTGTGTTACATTACTAATTACATTTTTAATTGCATGAGTATGTTCTGGAAGATGTGAGAATACTAGATCAATATCAAGATCATGAGTAACTAGTTTCTTGAAATAATTTACATCAAAGTGCGAACGCATTGTAGGGGGATACGTTGGTACTTTCATAGTAATAAATTTAGTATTAGGAAAATTTAGTATCTCCAAAAACTCTGGAAGGACCAGATAAAAAAATAAATCAGTACGAATTTTATTAAGCTCAGTGATCATATTTGCGATCACTTGAATATAACTATCCTTCATTAAATCCGTAGAAAACGTAATGTTTGGATAAACTAAAATTCGTATAGTCTTTTCATATTTTTGGTCTGTATAAAATTTGGTAAGAGTCATCTGATAATGTCAATAGTGTTCATAGTATTAGAATTCCAAACTTCAATATCTGTTCTCAGATAATTTTCACTAACAAGTTTTTGGTAACGATTAGAAGCTTTTCGTTTCCACCATTGTACCATATTTTCTAGATAAAATTTATCAAAGTTTTGTTTGTTTGGAATTAGTGTTTCAGTTTTACCAAGTATAACGTCTTTAGCATTTTCATATCCATAGTCAGACATATAAAAACGTTTCTGTGTTGTCACATCCTGTTTAGATTTAATGAATGCAACAAACTCTGTATATAAATCTGGGTAATATTGTTTGAGTGAATTCTTGATGATAGAAATCATCTTGGTTTGAATTTTGAGTTTGCGACTAGAAGCACCTTTATGAATCAAAGGACCACCATTCCTCTCAATAAACCACTTACTCAGATCATGATAGATGAAGTCTGGAAGAGTCAACAGAAATTTAGATTCTGTATCTCCACGATAACGAAGATATGGCTTTAAACCATCGTATTGACTTATTCCTTTTATATTACCATACAACGATGTTGTCTCAAACAAACACATTTCTGTATTATATTTTTTGTTTAACATCTCACGAACTTCATGACTACAACAGATCAATGATAGAAGTTTACCACCAAGATAGTTGAACCCAAACGGTTGAGTGGGAACAATGATGAATCCCATGATCGCACGCTTATTAAAGATGGTGAGGTCTGGAACCCCTCCTAACCACTCGTTACGGGGTTTGGAGTTGATGATGGGAGAACCCAGTTTGATGAACCCTACAGCGGTGCCTGTAGTGGTCTCCTGGATCATCAGTTTCATCTCTTTACCAGGTGCTTCCTCATAGGTAAATGATGCAGTCATTTCCAGAAGAGTATTGAACGTGCTATGATCTGGTTGAACAATACGAAAGTTCATGTCCTCAGGATGCATGGAGAAATCCTGAAACAAATCATCTTCATGAGACAGTCCAAAGAGAGTTGGTGGAATCTCTTTAATACGTTCAATTTTTTTCATACGAAAGAAATCATCAATACGGTTGATAGAACCGTAAGCTTCATTAATCTTACCGTATGCGTATAGAGTATCTTCTGGACTAAGAATCATTGGTATAGTTTTTCTAGAGCATTTTGTGTCTGTAACATTGATGTAGAGTAAGACTTTTCATTCCTACCTTTCCCATCAACTTCAACATTCATCAGAGGTGAATATCCATATTTTAATGTATAACCAAGAATTTGTCTATGCTCTTCCATTATTTGCCAACCTTTCATGGCATTATCAGGAAGAGATTTCCTTGGTAAGGTTAGTCCCAACCATAGTACATCCTCAAAGACACCACCATTCAACACAGAGTCTCCATACCCATATGCATCAATAAAGAGTTGATATTTTCTCTCGATTGTTTTACCAGTAGTAAGAGGTTTGTGATGTGTGGTCATTCTCTTGTGAAGATGACTTCTGAATTTACCCTTTATACCATTCTGTTTATCGAAATAATTGCCGCCAGATTCTCCGATATAAACACATCCTTTGAATTCATACGGCAATTGATAATCTTCTGGTTTTGATTTATTCCAAACAAGACCATAGACACTACCTTTCATACCAACAACATCACAAAATTTATGATAGTCACTGAATCGACACCAGATAGTTTTCCAGGGAGTTAGTTCAATCATTTGACAATTAATTTGTTGGCGGGGGTTACAATTTTACTAAACATTTGATTGTATTGATTTACAATATCTTCTGCAACCTCTGCAACATAAACCACAAAGTTTTTATTTACAGGTAAAATTTTATCTGATCTTGATACAATAGGAGACCAAGGAGCAAACCCAAGTTTACCCTCACCTGTAGGAATTGCTACAATAGCATCCTCTATTTTTAATACACTATCAGTCTCATCAACGATAGTAGCAACAACATCTTCACCAGAAGACATACGAATTAGTTTTACATTCATTTGAATTTACAATCACACATTAGTTCAGTCATACATGCAAGCGTATTGATTTCTGGATCAACAGCAAATGCAGACTGATATTGATATTTAGCAAAAATTAAAACTGCTTGTGGAATTGATGCAGATTCTAAAGCAGTATACATTGTATCATACACTTTACGATATACTGTACTCTGATCATTATCAAGGTTTTCCACAACCCATTTCCTTACCTTACCAAAATCTTTACTCTTCATATTAGAGACAAGATCTTTTAGGTTAACTTCCGAGACTGAGGTAAGAATTCCTGTGTCAATATTACCAACAGAAGAATATCTTTGCAGTTCGTTTAATACTCTTCTCCAATCAGGAAAAAACTTTTTAATTAATTCGGCAACAACTTTAGGATCATATACAATAGATTCTTCCTCAAGTATAGACCTGATACGGTTGAAAAACTGCCCCGCAATAACTGTCTTTTCTTTTCCGTTGACTGAGAAGTCAATGACTGCACATCGGGAATGGAGAGGTTCAATGATTTTGTTTTTGTAGTTGCAGGTAAAGATGAATCTGCAGTTGTTATGATACGCCTCAATGTTTGCCCGTAAGAGGAGTTGTACATCATTGGTTGTGTTATCTGCCTCATCAATGATGATAACTTTTGGTTTTCCATTTGCTTGAAGTGATACGGTCGTCGCAAAATTCTTTGCTTGGTTCCGTACCGTGTCCAGAAATCGTCCTTCGTCAGATCCATTAATTACATAAAAATCAACACCAAGTTCATTGCAAAGAGCTTTTGCAACTGTAGTTTTACCGACACCAGGAGGTCCGGCAAGGAGGAGGTTTGGAACTTCCCCCTGTTTAACAAAACTTTGTAGAGTAGTTTTGATACTCTCGGGAAGAATACAATCCTCAATTTTAGTAGGACGGTATTTTTCAACCCAAATAAAATCACTCATTATCAATTAAAAGTAGAGTCGGGTTCTAAAGCAATAAGGTAAGATAAGTTCCACTTATCATGTGTAAACTTAGAAATATTTGCAGTAGATACCTGCACAGTATATACTCCCGGAAGAATTTTAAGGTTCTCTACTTTAAAGTTGAAACAAAACTCACTACTAGTTTTACCAACTTCCAACGAAGCTTGGTTGGAAGTATCATTATTCTTTGTACGAACTACAAGATTTATATTACCTTTTTCACCAACTAATGAAAGATCTGGTAATTGGGATATACTTGCAGCACGAAGTACTGAAGACAAAACTTCTTCGGTCAAAGTAAACTCAACATCAACAGAAGGAAGTTCAATATCTTTTTCTGGTGGTGCAGTGATCACACTAGGATCGGAGAAAAAATATTTAAATTTAAATTTATCGTTCGTGATGTGAAGATAAGATGTATCAGAAAAATCAAAGTCTGGATCCTTGAAGAGAGAAAGACTACCAAGAAATTCATTCAAATCATATACAGCAAAGTCATTTTGAAAAGACTCTGGACATTCAAATTTAGCAAGAATGTTTTTAGCAGGAGAAATAGTTCTCAAAATATTTCCTTGTTTAACAACCAATGAAGAATTGATGTTGGAAAAGTTTTTGAGAATGGTAAGAGTTTCTGGAGAAATGTTCATAATTATTGTGGGTAGGTTTCGCGTACAGAAGTTTTGTCAGAGAAGTGTAGAAGGAGAAGACCATAGTGTAAGATTTTAATTATATCACGTCGAGCAGTTCCCTTACGATCATATCGTGAAGCATACTTTAGGATGTTACTACGACAGAATGCCTCAGCGTCTCCACATGCTTCAATTAGATCTAACGTTTGAATACTGTCGTTTCCAGCAGAATAGTGTTGTCCATAAGTTCCAGAAATGTAATCACGTAACTCTTGCAGAAGTTCTTCTTCATTGTATTTCCAAGCCATAGCTATTTCATAATTAGTAGAGGGGATTTCTCCCCGTTGATTATACAAGGTATTAAGCCCCTTGTCAAGCTTCGGTTTCAACTTCATCCGGAACCACAATTTTATCATAAAGATCTAAGAAAGATTGTTTTGTATCTTCATCAAATCTATTCAAACAAACATTAATTGATTTTAATTCATTACCAAAAATACTGTAAGCACGGATAATGTGAACCAAACGACGAGTAGAAATAACTTCATCAACTCCACCTTCATCAAATGTTTTACGAATAATTTCAGCCCAAACTACAAGTGCATTAATAAATTTTTCATCGCAACACCCAAGTTCAGAACAATAGTTGTTTAGAATTTTAGTTTCAATTGCAATTGAAGGATATTCTTGTTCGAAAGTAAGAGCAAATCTTTCAAGGAATGCTTCATTGAGAACATTAGTTCCAATAAAACGACCATCATCAGAACCCTTACCTTTAGTGTTTGCAGTAGCAACTACATTAAATCCAGATTTAGGTTGTACATACTGACCAATCTTTTTAAGAAACACACCCTTCCCTTCAAGGATGGATTGGAGACAGAGGATTTTGTTTGAAGCAAGGTCAACTTCATCTAATAGTAAGATTGCTCCACGTTCAAGTGCTTCCACAACAGGTCCGTTATGCCAAACAGTTGACCCATCAACAAGACGAAATCCACCAATAAGATCGTCTTCATCAGTTTCAATAGTGATGTTTACACGAATCAGTTCACGTCCAAGTTGGGCACAAACTTGTTCAATAGATACAGTTTTACCATTACCAGAAAGACCAGTAATAAACGTTGGATAGAAGATACGAGATTTTACAATTTTCTTTACATCATTAAAGTTTCCAAATGGAACATAGTTAGGATCTTTCTGGGGAACTAAACTCATTTGTTCACAAACATCAGTATCATTAACTTGTACTTCTAGTTGTTTACGGACTTCAGCAATACTAAGATTATAAACACCTCTTCCAGACTTGAACGGTTCTAGACGTTTGCACACAGTAGCAAGAGAAACATCTGCAGTCTTGGTGTATTCAATTAGTTCCTTTCTACTAATGTTTTGACCGTACTGAGAAGTCAGTTCGGCGATCATTTGGTCAACTGTGGCTGTCATAACGGTTTGTTGAATACTTGGCTATTATACAAAAAATATTGAGGGTTGGATACCCCCAGTAGACACTATGCGATCTGGTCCACGAACTTAGAAAGCACAACTTTATTGAGCATCTTAGTTTTTACATACTTCCTAAATTGATTACGAATTTTATTTTTAGTGTCACCTTGATTTACTTGAATACTATTATCCTCATTATTAAATCCAGATCCGTTTTCAAGAACAAAAAGTTCATCATATCCATATTCACTCACAGCAAAAAACTTATCGTTCTTCCACTTTTTACGATATGCACTCTCACTTATTTCATCATCATCACGAATAGCACGCATCAAATAACGAAGTTCACCAAGGTTATCAGCAAGACGAAAACCGATAACTTTAGATCCAGTCATCCACTTGTAGTAATCAATTAGACTACATGTAACACTATACCCAATAGAACTCCAAACTTGACCCTTGGTAATATTTGTGGCTACATAACCTGTCTTAGGATCTTTAATGCAAACATTATGAGATTCTGTATAGTACCCTACAGTACGACGACTAACGTATTCTTCTCTTTCATCTGTAGCATCAATAACACGATTAAACTGTAGGTGGTTAGATTCGCCATCCGTTAGGAAAACGGTATTGACTTTATCTACACGATGTCTTTTTTTGAATTTATTAAAAATTTCAATACCAGCAAAGATAGTATCATTCAGAGGAGTACTACCAAGTTCATACTTTCGATAATCACCATCGAATCCACGATAGATAATCATTTTAGTAAGATTCCAAACTCTCATAATTTGGATTTCAAACTCAGATCCTTTTATATCAGAGTTAAACATCTCAAACAAACAAAAACGTTTGTAAACGGCAATCTCATTATTAGTTTTACTTGTAGAAGTATCATAATAATCATGACCACCCCTATCAGTAAAAGCAAAAACTTGGAATGGGATGTTTACTTTTTTACAGAAGACAATCAAATTAATCAATTGTTTTACTGTACCAAGCAAAGAGTTTGACATTGAACCAGACCAATCAACATACATGATTAATCCATGATTTTTACCGGTAGGAACAACAGAAGTTTTCTTAAAGATGTCTTCGGACCAACGATAAGAAAATAATTTATTCGTATCGACAACACCAGTTTTTGCTACCGATGAACGTGCATATTCTTCAGCACGTTTTTTCATTTCAAATTCTTTGATGAGATAAGATACAGATTTATTACTTTCCTTTTTAAAATTTAGATAATCATTTTTCCATGACTCCAAAGACATACTAAAGAAACTATGTTTCTTAGACATATCACCAAGAGCATTATCTATATCAGAAGAAAATTCATCAATAGTAGTTATAAAATCACTCCAGTTAACTTGAGGTGGAGTTAAATATAAACGTTGAAGACACTCCTCATCAATTAATTTACGTTGGTTACGAGACCAAGCTTGATCTGTAGAGGAACCTTCAAGTTCTTCTTCATCATCAAAGTCATCAGAATCTCCACCATAATTATCATCATCAATATCATCAAAATCAGAATCAAATTGATCTTCAGTTTCAGTTTGATTTTTTTGTAGATCTTCAATATCTACAGTGTTACCACTATCACTAGGAGTTTGAGATTTATCTACATCTACGTCATCAATTTTTTCTTGTTGTTCTTCTTTTTTACTACGAACAAATTCAGCAATCTTTTCACAAACTTCTACAACATCAGTAAAAGTCTCTGCCGCGGTAGTCATATCAACAAACTGTTTCTCATCTTCCTGAAAAGGAATGATTGTAGAAACGTTATGAATACCAATTTTAAAATGGAGATTGATACGATCAATCAAAAGCATTTTAGAAACGTCAATATCTGCAATCTCAAAGAAATCACGATCATTTAATTCAGTGTATCCACTGAAAAATGACTTTACCAATCCAGGATATTTTTGTTTCATCTTACGTTCAATACGAGCGTCTTCTACGACGTTTAGATATGAACGAGGAAAATCATTATCTAAAGAATAATCAGAGGGAGTATACAAAGCATGTCCAACTTCATGACCAACAAGAAGGTCATAAATTTCATTAGTAATATTATCCCATGTAGGAAGATAAAGAATACGAGTCTCTACATTAAATGATGCTGTGGGAACGTTGGTGTGTTCTACCGTAAGATTTTCAGTAGCAAGCAGTTTAGCAAGATTACTTTTGACTTCTGTGGTGGACATGGAAGTTCCTCTGGTATATGGCTATAGTATCACATCAAAGGAGTCGAGTCAACTCCCATTCCATAAGTATCCCTTATCTATTTTTTTAAACTCAAAATGTTTATGAACAGAACCCCAAACTCTCTTATTTGTTTTAATTGAAAATCCCTTATCATAAATTTTATAATAATTTTCTGATAAAACGGCATTAGTTTTTACATATGTTTCAATACCATTTACTTCAACAAAACAGTTACAATTTCTAATATCACCAACAAATTTATTATCTAGGTAATTGTAAACAATATCACATTCTTCCCTATGTATAAAAGAATCAGAAAGAAAATCCTTTAAATTATTAAATCCCAAATATTTTTCTTTTTTTATATAATAACTTTGAACAAAAATTTTATTATCAATTTGAATTGGTTTTATTAAAAATTGTCTGTAAATTTTATCAGCAAAAATATTTTTTTGTTCTCCATATATAAAATTATTTGGTAACACGCAATGAGTTATCCCAACATAACTATACTTAGTAGGATCTGACAGTGCTTGATCTTTATTTTCATATCTACCATCAATCCAATTAAGAAATTTATCTATCATGATACTGTAACTTTACTAAAATTTTTAACTTTTTCAAATTTAAGAACTCTATCAAATTTATCTAAAAGAATCTCACCCTTATGAGAAATAACAAAAATATTTGTATCTTTATAAATGCCACGAATAATTCTCAAGAAATCTTCAGTACCAGAAACATCAAGTGAAGAATCGAATACTTCATCAAGAATTAATAAATTTGTATTAGCTGAATTTTTAAGTTTAGCAATAGATCTCCATGTAAACATTAAAGCAAGATCAATTCTCATTTTTTCTCCTTCACTAAAAGAAGAATATGTAAAGTCATCCCTATAACGAGATTTAATACTTTCATTAAACTCTTCATCTAAAGTAAAATTTACATAAAAATCTAAAGACTGAAGATACTTATTAATTAATTGATTTATTACAGGAAGATATTTTTTGATAACCATTGATTTGATACCACCATCTTTAAGGAGAGTAGATATTAAATCATAGTTCCTACGTTCTTTTTTAAGTTCAACAATAGTTTTTTGTACTACTAATCCCTTATTAGCTATAGATAATAGTTTTTCTTTCTCCTCATCAATATTTAAATTATCTTCTTTAAGATCTTTAATTTCAGATTGAATTTCTTCTATAAGATTATTGGAAGATTTGATATTATTTAAGTTAGTTTTAACTGACCAATTTAAATTTGCAACTTCACCATTTATTTCTGCTTGTTTTGCAAGTAACTCTGTAGTATTAGTAAGTTTACCTTTATATTTTTCAACAACTAAATTTGTTTCATTAATAAGTTTCAAAGACTTTGACATTCGAGATTGTTTTAGATCTTCAGAAAGAGTCTGTGTACATGTTGGACATGTGTCATTGTCAATAAAGAATTTTTTTTCTTTTTCAGTTCTAGCAATTAAATTTATATTTGTGTTTATATCTCTCTCAAGTTTTTTAATCTTAGTTTCTATACCATCAAATTTTTTAAGTTGATTTGATTTGAGTTCAATTTTTTCATATAAGGAAGTAATATCGAATTCAATATTTTCTACACTAGATCTTAATTCTAAAATTTTATCTTCTTTTTGCGAAATAGATTTTTTAGCAGTTTTTTCTAAAGCTGCAATATGTTTTGTCTGCATAGTTACTTTCTCTTTCAAGAAAATAATTTCTCTTTCAAAATTTTTAAGTTCTTCTGTAGAAGATTTAATTCTATCTTTTAAGATAACATTCATCGTAGAAAAAATACGAATGTCCAGAAGGTCTTCAATAATTTCTCTACGTGATGCAGCAGTCAACTGCATAAATGGAACAAAAGTTGAGGAACCTAATACCACAATCTGGGTAAAAGATTTATAGTTTAATTTTAAAACAGATTGTTCAAACCATTTTTGTTGATCAACTGCAGATGAAGATTGATCTAAAATTTTATTATTTTTATATATTTCAAATACAGTTGGTTTAATTCCTCTACGAATTTTCCATTCAGATGAACCAATAGAAAACTCTACTTCAACAACACAATCTTTTTCATTGATACTATTGATAAGTTGATTTTTATTTACTTTCCTGAATGATTTGTTGAACAGAGCAAATACAATAGCTTCAATAATTGTACTTTTACCAGCACCATTTTGACCAACAATTAAAGTAGAATCACTATCACTAAGGTTAATTGTTATTGGAGTGTTTCCAGCTGCAAGGAAATTTTTATAAGTGACACTCTTAAATAAAATCATATGATTTAAAATTGGGGGGGATTACAAAATCTTCAGATGTAATTATCACATAATTATACCCGAATCTATCACATGCCGCAATGGCCTGATCAGCTTCTATTTCAGTAGCGTCCATAGAAGGAAAATTATCTGCCTCTAAAAGACCAATGTATCTTTCTGCGTCATCAGAGTTTTCAAAAATTTGGAGAACTTTATCACCAGATTTTGTTTCTACTGCATACGCACCTTCTTCTTCACCGTCTTTTAGAGTTAGAATAAACATTAATGTACCTCAGATGCTTCTACATAAATTGATTTAATTATATTTTTTAAATCTGTTTTATCGAGAGAAATTTCAGTTTCTTCTATATATCTATTCAGTATAGTAAGAGTATCTTCACCTTCTAAATTTTTAGAACTTTCATTTAGATCAATATTTTGATCTTCTATTATTTTTAAATCATGTATACCAACATCATAAAGTTTTTCAATAACTTGTTCAAAAAGATAATTATCAGATCTTTCTTCTACAATTAATTTAATGTAAGAATCTTTATATTCAAATGCATCAAAATTTGTATAATCTACCTGAGAATCATTATAAAAAAGTTTCCTAAAAATTCTATATGGATTTTTAATAAATCCTAATTTTTTAGTTTTAGTATCCATGAGATGAAATCCACGTTCTGCTCTATAATCATTCCAGAATAACTCATATGGATTACCAAGATATTTAATATTACCACGTTCAGATTTATGATGAAAATGACCGGAAAAAACTTTATCAAATTTATCAAAGAAACTTGGTTGCAATCCACCCTCAAATACATGACCAGGTATAGCTTGAAATCCAGAAATTTCAAGATGACCCATAACAACAGTAGAATCTGTTTTTTTCAAATGATTAAATGAACTTTCTTGATTCTCTGAATTAATCCATGGAAGCATAGTAATTTTAAGACCATCTACAACAATATCTGTTACCTCACTATAGATATGAATATTTTTATATTGTTCAAGAAGAAGGTCTGGAGTATTAATAATATTAGTATTTTTATAATACGCTGTATGATTTCCAACAATCATATGAACAGTAATACCCATACTTGCAAGTCTATCGTAATAATGTTTTTTAATACGATACCATGCACCTAAATCAATACCTTTGCGATTATCAAAAGTATCACCAAGATCAATAATAGTTTTTACTTTATATTTTTTTAAAGATGGAAAAAATATAGTTTCATAAAATTTTAAAAAATAATCCCAAAATATCTGAGAATTTTTACGACCATCCAAGTGCTGGTCAGTGATCAGAGCAATTGTCATCTATTAACTTTCATCTCAAGGGACTCTTTAATACTATTCATAGTTGATGAATCATAACCCATCGCAGAACTATCTGCACTAAACACTTCATCAAATCCTGACTTCTCTAGGATACGAGTTTTAATATCAAGTTGTTTTTTCTCTCGTTGAATTCTACGAAGAAAAGCAAAATAGATAATTTGTGTAAAATAAGCAAATGGGTTCTGAGATTTCTCTGGATTAAAGTTATCAATATACTGAAGACAATTTTCAATACCATCACAAATCATATCATCCTTAAACATATAGTTTACGAAGTTTGGACGATAAGAAAGATGAGTTGCAATTTTTAAAAAACACTCACCAATATACTCAGGAACCCTTGGTCTAGGTTTTTCTTTGATTTTAGCTATTTCAATATCTTGACGATAATTAATTAATGCTGCAAGGAACTCTTTATTATTAACGTAATGTTCTTTTTTCTTCATGATGCATATTAACTATTTTAATTGTTCTTACTATAACACATGATGAAAGACTTGACAAGTGGCTAAATTCTCTGTATAATAACTCTGTCAGGGTTGAAGAGAAGTATTAGCTATCTTTAAATAACTTCTCTAATGTGGATCTTGCATCATCTACTTTAGTTTTAAATCCCATCTCTTCATTAAGATTAACTTTATTACTTCCTTCACCAGTAAAGTATTTACGAAGTGTTCTATTATATATTTTTAAAAGTCTTTCATCAGATTCATATACAGTAATTGTTTTATCTTTTTCTACGAAAAATATTTCTTCTTTGGAGAATTTAGCCCAAGGACGTAATTCTACCTTTACCATTTCTCCAACTGGAGTTTCAATAATAGTTTCTTCTATTGAAAAAGGATTTTGGATAACAAATCCATCTTCTTCATCACATACTAATATATTGCCAATAATTTCTTCACAAGATACTAATTTAATAATACCGTAAAATTCATTTGTCATTCTTCCTTTCTCCTGAAGTTAATTGGAATAATCTCATAGTTAAAATTTTCTTGGGAATAGATTTTTACTCTCTCTATCATATGATTTAATGTATAATTTTTTCTTTCATTCTTAGAAAAATCATCAGCAATATCAAATAGTTTTGCTGAATCTTTTTGTTCTCCCTTACGTAAGGCTCTTCCAATCGATTGTAAATTTCTTACTCTAGATTTACTAGGGCTTGCAAATATTATATTATGTAATCTTTTAATATTAATTCCTGTGGAAAATGTGCCGTAAGAAGCAATTATAATAGCATCATTTTGTGTTTCAGTTATACGTCTAACTTCTTCTCTGTCTTCTGTATCCACCCCTCCATGGACAAAGAATATTTTTCTGTTAGCAGTAACACTGCTATTTATCATATCGTAAAGTACTTGTCCATGTTTTTCTACATAAGCAAATAAAATTAATGTATTACCAGTTTGATTTAATGCAAGATTTTTAATAAAATTATTTCTCTTAGGTAAAGTACAAATATAATCCATTTCTTCTTGGTACGAATCAAATATACCTGACTCATGTTGCAATAATAAAATACTAATATTTAATGCAGAAAGATATCCTTTATCAATTAATTGTTTAGTCTTAACAACTTTATTTACTGGACCAAATAATCCTTCTAGCACAAGTTGATTTGTGTTTGATCCATCTAGAGTTCCAGTAAATCCAATACGATGTTTACAATTATGTAATTTTGTCATGATACTGGTTAATGATTTTGCTTTAAATTGATGTGCTTCATCACCAATAACGCAATCATATTTTTCAAAATAATTTTTTGGCATCTTATAAATTGATTGCCATGTTGTTATAGTAACTTGTTTGTTTGTATTTTTATCTTTTCCCGCATATATTTTATGACAGTTATGTTCAGAAGACCATCCATAACTATCAAAATCACCGCATAGTTGTTCTACTAGAGACGTTGTAGGGACTATGATTAAGATGTTTGACCCTTTGGCAACAAAATACCTTGTAATTACGTAAATCATCAGCGATTTACCAGAAGCGGTAGGAGACAATAAAAGTCTCCTATTATATTTTAGTGCTTGAAAAATTGCATTATATTGATAATCTCTAACTTTAAATGGAATTTTTAAATGTTTTACATAATCAGCAATTGCTGATGGAGTAATAAAACTATTAAACTCTCTGGGCATTCCATAGTATTTGCTATCTAAATCTTCATATGTGTAATCTCTTTCTTCTAACCAGTCAGTTAAGTATTTGTATAGTCCGCAATATATTTTTCCATCTCCTGGACTAAAAAGTTTTATAGTCCCATCCCACATTCTTTTTTTGTATGCTGGCATAAATTTTGCGCCAGGAACCTCAAATGTAAAATACTCTGATAGTTCATATTTAATATGCGGTTCACACTCAACCGTTAAATATACTTCATTCTTTTTTTGGATAACTACGTCAGACATCAAATACTACCTTGCATAAATTTTTGCCAATCAATACTATTCTTAATCTGAAATCCTCTATTGTTTAAACATTGGATAACTTTTTCAAGAAAAAACATAATCTCTTCATAATAATTTATACGAGTTTGTAAAAGTTGTAACTCAGGATCTGCATCCATATACAAAGAAAGATCTGTTTTTAATACCTTTAGGTCAAAAGGTTTTTCTTGATACACACTAGGTTCTGCTTTACCTGTATAGTATTCAAATTTATCTCGTAGTAAAGTTTTATACTCGTGTTCTTTTTTTAATTTTAATAAACGAACATCTGACAAATATTTTAAATATTTACTATGTAATTGAGGTGTTTTTATTGATTCTTCATCTAGTAATTCTCTATCTATTTTTGAATCTTCAGCCCATTGGGATTTAATATCGTCCAGTGTTATCATATAAAATTAATCAGTATCTTATCTAGGCTAACTTACATCCTTTATATCGTAGATAGTATATTTAAATGTAGCATCTACAGCAAAATACTCAGTGTCTGTATATGTAGCATCAAAATTTAATCCTCCTAAAGATACTGGAAATAAATCTTTAAAATAAATTTCAAATTTTCTATTGAAATTACTATCTAACACAAATATTTGACCGTCACTATATTGTCTTTCTTGATAAGAATCTCCATCAGCATAATCAGTCCAGTCTTTTTCTCCTTCTGGATGTCCTAGATATCTAATCCAATTATGAATAGATTTATAGTTTACTAGCTTTTCATCTACTAAAAATCTTATAGAAAGATCATCATAGTTTACTTCATCTCCTGGTTCTGGAATCGTATTAAACCTAGTTGATTGCATAGCAACAGATAAATTTACTGAAGGTATATTAGCAGATTGACAGTAGAAAGATACTCCAGGCAATTTTTTTAAATTAAACTGAAATCCTATTCCCGAAAGAAAGTTAGATGGGCAGTTTGGGTTGTCAGCAAAATATGCCATAATGTTTTAAAACTATTTATTCCAATCCCATTAAGTAAGTTCCAAGAGCTTCTTTTAAATCTTTTTCAGATAAATCTGGTTCTTCCTTTAAATAATTTTCCAATACTGACACACAGTGATTTTGAATTGCTATATTACTTGACCAGGACAATCTTTCCTTTACAATGTCTCGTGGAGTTTTTAACATGGAATTATTCAATCTAATATATGTATACAAAAAAAGAGGGCCCCCGAAGGACCCTCCTGCAGAAATATGTGAAAAGAATCACATAAGGTTCTTAACAGCAACTCTTCTGTAGTATACGTTACTGTTTGCAATCAAACTTGCACTTGATTGAGTGGTTCCACGGGAGAATGGATTCGCGACCATGCCGTAACGAGTCTTGAATCCAATTTTTGGTTGGAACGTGTCCTGACCGATGGAACGAACCATCTGGAGGGGAACGTATGGGCAGTAGAATAGACCTGCATCATATGCAGAAGTACCCTTATAACCCATGACATAGAAGTGATCATCTGCAACGTTAGCAGAATATGGGTCAACGTAGACCTTGATACGACCATTAAGAGTACCAACTAGAGTTGACTCGGTGTCATCAACACCAGCAAGACCAGCGTTACCAGCAAGACCAGGAGTGTACTCAAGTACACCAGCCATACCTAGAGCACTTGCAACGTCTGCAGAACAGACGATGAAGTTACCCTTCCCGCGACGAGTCTCTTGACCAATCGCGTTAGCGTCTCTTTCAATCTGATAGATAAGTCCTTTGAACTTCTCTGCCATCCAACGACCGTTGGAGTCAACGTCTAGGTCGAAAGTACCTGCGTTAGCAACGTTGTTCTGAGCACCTGGTTTTGCAGTTACGTAGATAGTACGTACAACTTCACGGTTGATTTCAGCAAGAACTTCAGCAGAAAGAATGTTAGCAAGTTCTGCTTCAGCGTCAAGACCATGGATCGCCTTAAGGTCTTGAGCGAGTTCTAGTGAATACTCAGCTTTCAGAGCGCGACCTTTTGCTTCAACAGCAACTTTCTCAATCGAGAATGACATCTCGCGGAAAGCGGTTCCTGCAGAGGATCCAAGTGCTTCCTGAGAAGCGGTGTCCATACCACCAACAGCGGCATAATCACCAGGTGATGAAGCGTTAAGAACTGAAGGATTAGTTGCGTTTTCGCCAGTTGCAGCGGAATAAGCACCATCACCAGCAGAGAATCCAGAAGGAGTCTCGTTGTAGAATGCTTCGTTGGTGAATACGTTAGGGGTCGCACCGTTACCATCGCGGTCAGAACCACGTTGTGAACGCATTGCGAAGATAAGTCCGGTAGGACCAGACATTGGTTGAACACCGCAGATGTCATATGCCATCAACTTAGGCATTGAACGACGGATAAGGCTGATTAGGACAGGATCGAAACCTGCAACAGGTGGGTTAGCACCTGAACCTGTAAAACCACCATTACCAGCTGCGTTGGCTGGAGTCTCGGTAAGCATTCCACGCTCTTCGCGCATGAAACGTTCTTGGTTCTCTAAAAGTACAGTAGTAACTGCACGTCTATGGGGATCTTTAATTGATTCAAGAGCATCGGACTCCAAGATGGGAGACCACTTCTCTTGAAGGAATTCTGAATTATACATTTGGGATGTTCTCCTTATTGTTTGTTATGTTAGGAATCTGTTAATATTTATAGAAGATGTTACTTAGACCATCTTTCTAATGCAGCTGCATATGCAGCCATAGGTGATGAAGACTCAATAATAGTCTCATTCTTTTCGACTAGATCTTCTGAAGAAGAAGCCTGAGCCTTAGGGAAATAATTTTCTTTGATCGTTATGATCTTTTCACGATAAGATTCTTCACTAACAAACTCAACACCTTCTGAGAGTGAGGCAAGCTTTTCTTTTTGTGTTTGGGCAAGACCTTCGGAAACTTCTGCAACAATTCCATTTTTAATATAGGTTCCGATTGCCTGGTTAAGCCCAACATTTGTATCGATTTGTTCGTTGAGTTTTTCTTCCATTTGATTTAGTCTCCCTGCCATATCAGAGAGAACGTCATACTTATCTTCTGGGATTTCGACATAATGTTCTTCAAAGAGATTCTTGAGTCCAAGAATAAACTCTTCAGTCAACTCACTACGTAAACCGTTGTCAATGGCAAGTTGGTTTTCACCAACCCATTGCTCGGTTACGTATGACATGTGTGCTTCAACTTTAGTCTCTAATGATTCTTTTACTTCTTCTACTTGACTTTCAAGTTTTTCTTCATAAACTCTTTCAAGTTTTTCAACTTCTTCTACAATTTTTGATTTGACAGCTGCTTCGAAAATTGTTGCTGCTTTAAACTTAAAGTCTTCAGAAAATTCTTCTCCACGGAGAAGTGCATCTACATCTGCAGAAACATCAATAGAAATCTCAGATTCTTCTTTAACACCAGACTGACCAGGAGCGGAACCTTGGATAGTTGGCATAGGATCTGGAGTTCCGCCAGTTTTATTAACTACATTGGAAAGTTTTTTTGCTTTCGCGGAAACTGCTTTACCAGGAGTTTCTTCTGTACCTGGTGAAGGTTTTGTTAATGGACCGCCAAGATCTTCGGGTGTGCCAGTCTGACCTGGAACAGTGTTATCAATCTTTGGCATAGCATCACCGGCACTTGCGCTAGCAGTTACCGATGATTCTTCTAATTCAGTATTTTGTTCGGACATTGGTTTCCCTCTAAGAAAATGGTATTTTCTAATAATATTTATTAAAGTTTAATGTTACGTAGTAGAATATTAAAAGCATTTAACTGCCTTTCTATTAGTTCATGTTGCGGAGAGTTATCAATATATGATTTTGTTCTTGCAAGTTGTGACTCTTGCCAAATTCCATTAGACCAAATCCACTCTACCCCTTCCATGATTCCCTCAACAAAAGCATCTGGTGCTGAAGGATCTGCTACAATATCAGCAGCAGTGGAAAGCATAAAATCGTCTTTAACGATATTTACATCGCCTTTTCTTTCAATAGAACCTAATCCTCTTGAAGATACTCCTAATTTTACACCCTCATCAAGTAGATTTTTTGCAATTCTACCCATAGGTGTTTCAAGAATTTTTGCCTTACCAATGAAGTTTCTACCTTCAGATCTCAAAGAAACAATTTTATGTGAAACACGATCTAGATTGATGGTTGGACCATCAGGGTGACCTAACTCACCCAAAGCTCTACCTCGTTGAATATAGTTTTCGCTATATTTACCAACTTCACGGTTTAATGTATCAAATGGATACATTCTTCCATTACGATTCTTGATATCGGATTGTAGAAATACACCTTCAATAAAATGTGATTTCTTACCACCTCCAGAATCTTCGGTAATAAACGTAACGTCTATAATTTCTTCTGAGATAAGTTTCATTGTTCTGATGTTTCTTCGGGTTCTTCTGTTGATTGCGGATTTTCATCCGTTATATTTTCTTCATCTCCCGAAGTGTTAATACTATCGGGATCGAAGAAATGTTTTGCAATTTGTACTTTACGCGCTTGAAGATCTTCTGAACTTTTGCCGTAAAGTGCATCATAAATTTTTTCATTAGCATTAATATTATCTTTGTTCAAAATTGCGTCAACAATTTCTCTTGATACAGTAGTCATAATAATCTAGGTTTTTTATTATTTATCAAATATTACCTTTGTTATAATCGGAAGATGAAATTGCAGCTGCAAAAGCACCATCTAAATCAGATCCTGATTCTCCTTCCGCACTTCCTCCTCCCTCAACTGGTGGTTGTTCGCCACCCATTTGATCCATCATTTGCATAGGGTCTTGAATAATTCCAAGTTTTTGTTCATTTTCAATTTGAAGATCCATCTCTTCGATTTCTTCATCGGTAAAGTGAAGAACTTGTTTACGTATATACTCAACTGAGAAATACTTACCTATATATTGTTCCATTAATCCAACAGAATTTAACCTTTCTGTAAGCAATTCATTATCTTTTAATTCTGTAAAATGATTATCAAAAATAAAATCATATTGAATATTTTCTTTTAAATCATCCCAATCATCTAAAGTCATAATACCTTTGAGAACCAATTGTGTCTTCAAAAGATCGTGAAATAATTCAGAGAATTTTTTGCGTAGTCTACCTACAAATTTAGCAAATTTTAATTCGTCACGGGTGATTTCATTAGATCTGCCAATTGTAAATGAAGATTCTTGTTCCAATCTTGACAGTGGAATATTTAATGACTTATATAGTTTCTTCTGGAAGTACTTAACATCTTCCAATTCTCCTAAGTTCTGACCACCTGGTAATGTAGTAATCTCGGTACCACGACCACCTTCTCTACGTGGTAACCAGAAGTCTTCAAGCATACTCATATGCTTACGATCATCACGAACTTCTCCGGTAGCTGAATCATAAACAAGTTTATTACGATAGCGATTCATAACCTCTTTTAAGTATTGTTCCGCTTTCATTTTTGGTAAGTTACCAACATCAATATAGAAAATTCTACGTTCTGGAGCACGTGACATTCTATAAATGACGAGTGAATCCTCGATCATTCTTAGTTGATTTACTGATTTAATTGCTTTGTGAAGGAAAGATAAAACAGTATTTCTATTATGATCCATCAAACCAGAGTTTATATATGTAATTGCATCAGAAGCAATTTTTAAACCTTTAGCTTGAGTAGTTTTATATCCGTGTGGAAAGTACATGTAATACTCAAGTACCTCTCCATAATCATATTTTTCTCCAGACGGTCCTCTTTCAATTTCAGCAAAGTTATCTTTCTTTTTAATTATTTCTCTAACTTTTTTAATTTTAAGAGCATCAATATAACGTAATTCCTTAATACCATCCTTAGGATTCTCAAAATCAATTAGTTTATGGTAATGCATTCTTCCGTCAATATACCAACGACGGAAAATTTCATGACATTTTTTATCAAAATCCATTAAACGTAAAATATGTTTAAATTCTTCTCTAATTTGTTTTTTAATTTTTTCACTAACTGTTAAATTAGATAATTCGATATTAACCGGCGCAAAATCTAAATCACTACTAATTGATTCATTGATAATATCATCAATAGCACTATCGGCTTCTGGATGTAATGCTATCTCACGATACTTTTTAATTAACTCGAAATCATTATTACCTTTAGGAATTCCGTCAATATCTACATACTGACCAAAATAGGCACCAGCCGATACTACGGAGGTGCCATCATCATTATTGGGAGGAGCTGGAGAATAAAGTTTTTCTTTCTTCTTACGCTCCTCAATTGAAAATCCAAATAATTGGGCCATAGTATAATAGTGAGGTTATTCTTCCTACTATTTATCAAACACCAGTATCTAGACTTGGATTTGAAGTTTCGTAGTAATTATATTGGAATTCTACGGTAAACTCTTCAATCTGATCATTCGATTCATATGAGAGATCGATTGCAGATAGTGCAGAAGGCCATGCATCATAGAACTTATATGCACGGGAAACGTCCATACCATCAACTCCAGCAGCAGTTATTGCCTGTGGTGTTTTGTTTGGAGTTTTGCCATCCCTACTGAGTTGGAATACTTCTAGGTCAACACAGTAACCAGGATTGTCATCACCATAACCGAGTTGTGATACATTCTCAGTTAAAGCGTTGATACCCCTTGACCATGTTTCAAATGCCTTACGAATTCCAAATTCACCGTCGTTTACAACAGTAACCGACCATGGTTCAAACGTTCTGTCTCCAGCAACTTTGAGCATTCTACCTCTAAATGGAACATCAATAGTTCCAATTGTTGATGCAGGAAGTTGAGCAGTTTTTACTAGAAATTCTGCTCTCTCCGTTAGAATATTTGATGATTCAATTTGTCCGATATCAGCAATTTCACTTAGTGTTGTTGGGAAATTGAGGCGAACCAAGAACAGATTGGGTCTTGCGCCGCCGTTGATGAGTTTAGTCTTAAACTCTGAAATGCCTCTTGCCATTGTTTTTGTCTCCTAGTGTGTTTTGTCGAAAGAAAAATTAGTTAATTAACTCATTGAAAGAAACACCGGTTCTAGTTGCAATAAAGGAAATTGTAATGAAGTTAATAGAACGTGCTGGCTTAATATAAATTTCAGCAATCAACTCATTCCTATCTATAACATCACCAGTGTTATTTGATTGATCGCAAACAACCAAGAAATCGTAAATTCCTCTTCTTCCCTGAATTCCTCTTAGGTATGGTTCAATCGCAGATCTAAATCCAGATCTAGTCAATTCATCGTTAAGTTCAAATAGTTGATATTTGGAGAATTGAGCAACATTCTTCTCAAGTTCAATAAACAATCGACGAACATTAATTCTATCAAATGCACTAGGAGAAGCAAGAGCGGTCTTATCACCGAATAAAACAATACCTTGACCAGGGAAAGCAACTACTGGATTAACTCTATTCGTATAAAGTCTATCTCTTTCTGCTTGTCTTGGTGAATATGCAAGTTTAGTTGCATTACGAACCTGTCCTCTATTGTAACCAGCAGGAGAGAACCAAGTCTCTGAGTTGATTGTAGTGGAGAAACAAAGTCCAGCAATGTCTGCGGCACAAGGAACATAACGATAAAGATCATTATACTTATCGTAAATATACTTGTAACCAGAATCATAAATTGCGTATGATGTACTTGGTAAAGTTTTAAAGAAATCTATAATATCATCAGTTTTTTTAGTTGAAGAATTTGAATTAATTACATCTTCACGTAAAGGTGAGACAACTACAATACAATCTCTTCTCTTCTCAGCGATAGCAATAAGTCTTACCGCTGAAGAAGCAGTAATTTTACCAGGAACTAAGAAATCAATATCACCAAATGTTTCTCTATCTTCAACAAAATCATAACCTTTAACAATTGCATCAGCAACACCAGAAGCATTACCAACCCAATCATAATCATCACCACCATCAAGTTTAAGTGATTCAGTACTTTTGCCAGCAAATGAGAATAATTTAAATACTGCGTCTAGTCTTGGGTCACCAATAGGAACAGCTGTTCCTTGACCAAGTAGTTCTAATTGGTCTCCAGTATCCGCAAAAGTTTGAGAACCTGCATACACAAAACTTGATTGATTTGCAACTACGTTTCTCCAATATAAATTGCCACCTTCAGCAGATCTTGCATCGGATGCCTTGGAAACGAATGTTAAAGTTTCTAAAACATTCTCTTTTACACCACTATGGAGACCATCAGTATCAATAACAGCGATATGAAATTCATCATATCTACCACCAGCATCAGCAACACCAAAAGAAGTTCCTGGTTGTGGTCCTAGTGAACTCCACTTTCTGCCAGTAGCATACTCAAGTTCTGCATAAACATCATTACTTAGTAGAGCCTCTGCAGTTGCAATTACGGTAGTTTCATCCTCTGCATATAGAGTTTCTGCACCAAGTAATCTCTTAGTAGTGTTCCATAGAACAATTTCTACTTCAACTGTTTCAGTTGCATCAACTTTAAATACATTACCTTTCTGAAGATTACCATCTGCGTCTGTCCACTGTACATATGTACCTGCACTAGGTGCAACCAAACCTACAGTACCAACAGTAATAGTAACATCATCAGATACTGGAGTAAATACAGTAATAGTAACATCATCGGTAGAATCTGCACCACCAATAGTAGAACCTAAAATTGTGATTGTATCAGCTGCAGCGTAACCAGTACCACCAGCTGTAACTGTAACTGTACTTACATCACCACTTGAATCTCTAACGATTGTAAATGTTGCACCAGTTCCACCACCGGAAGTTGCACCAGTAACATCAGTGTAAGATGAGGATGCTTCACCTACAAGAGTAGTTCCTGTAGTATTGGTGGTTGTTGCAACACCACTAGAATCTACACCACCAATAGTAGAACCTAAAATTGTGATTGTATCAGCTGTAGCGTAACCAGTACCACCAGCTGTAACTGTAACTGTATCCACATCACCATTTGAATCTCTGGCGATTGTAAATGTTGCACCAGTTCCACCACCGGAAGTTGCACCAGTAACAGCAGCATAAGATTGGTCTGATTCACCTGCAAGAGTAGTTCCTGCACTATTGGTGGTTGTTATAATTTCACCAAGTTTTGCTACTCTAATTCTTTGATCAGCACCGTGATCAACTACTGAAACAGAAATACCGTTGTTAAATTTACCAGCAGTTCTTGCTGACCACTCATAAACATTTGCAGTTCTTGTTTCAAAGTCGTCTTTGTTTTTAATTAAGAGATTAGCATCGTTAGTGCCATCTCTTTTGATATTTGAGTTATTTAATCCTAGGTTAGTTCCAACCGCAGGACGAATAACAGCAACAACAGCACCATATTGGATCATGGTACTTGCTGCAAACCATGACTCATAGTTATATGAGTTTGGTTTACCAAATATTTCTACTAATTCTCTCTCGCTTGAAATGTAGGTTACTACATCAGTTGGTCCTCTTTCAGCGTCAATTGAAACGACACCAATATTTTGATCCGCTACGTTTACTGTTGCTGTAAAGTCAACCTCTTTGATTAGTACTCCTGGAGAAGCTAATGCCATTTGTTTACCTCTATGAGATTTTTTTCTCAAAACTATTTATTATTTACACTTTCTTCAGAGGGGAAACGATGCATGAACACCTACCAATCTGGATATATGTCTTTTATTCTCAGAATGGAGTCATATGGTATATTTTTTATTTCTCTTCTATATACAGTTACTCGTTTTATAGTACAAGACTTACATTCATATGAGTATGATGATGATAATGCTCCTCTATCTTTTCTTGTTTTATAAAAATCTGTAAGTAAATCTTTTTCTTGTTTACAGGATCTACATACCCGTGTAGAAAAAATTAAATGTTCCAGTGAAAAATTTTCTTCAATATCCATTTACTTATATTCCCACATGTAACTCATTTCACCATATTCATCTACTTTATTCCACATATCACCCTTTTCATCTATAAACGTATCTTCCTCATTACCATTTAAAATAAATCCAAATGGAGCCATATCTTCTTCAATAGATTCTCGTTGATCCTCATAAATTCTTTTTCTAACATCATCTGAAGTAAGTTCTCTAAAATAATCCTGTACAGATAACCATGCAAAAATAACTAGACACATTGCAAGGTCATCATTACATCCTTCTTCTGCTTCAAATGATTGTTTCTTTTGAATGAATGTTGTCATCTCAGCAATAACATCATAATCATTAATTAGTAACTTATCATCTTCAATTAATGCTTTAAGATTTGAACATCCTGTTTTTTTAACAGTAGAAGTCATCTTGATACCTAACTGTGATTTGTGAGAGAATCCTTGACCAACAATTTGACCAGCACGTCCTCTCATAGCACACATGAGAAGATTGTCATATTCAAGATCAAACTGCATAATGTCTGCAACTTGACCACCAATATCATTTACCTCACAAAGAACATATGCATGATTATAACTCATTGCCACCGGATGTATAATATTGGGAAATAACAATGGTTTAATATTATTATTTTTATATTTTGCAACTACTTTATATGGAATAGATGTAATATCAACTACTACAAATGCTGAATAGTCATTACTAACACCTCTTGATACATCAACGGTCATTACATATTCATGTTCTGGGATTGGTAATTGATATACATCAAGACCATTCTTTCTCTCTATAGGATCTTCATATACCATCATCCTTAATTTAGATGCAGCAATTAATGTATCAACAGATCCTAAAAATTCACACTCAAACTCTTGTGTGAATTGACGTTGTGAGGTATTTGCAATCGTCTGTTCCTTCCAGGCAGCGTCCCTACCAGGTACTTGAGACCAATGTACCTCAGTTGTTGTATATTCGTTCTTACCCCTCTCAGCGTCATGCCAGAGCTTGTAGAACATGTTCATCCCATTTGGAGTTGAGATGATAATCACTTTGGTAGATTTACCTGAAGAAATAGTGGGATATACAGAACTAAAAAACTGTTCTGCAATATGGTTTGGAACGAAGGCAAACTCGTCGAGAAAGATGATGTTAAACGACATTCCTCGGACAGCAGAACTGGATGTTGATGCTGCAAGAATCTTAGATCCATTTTCCAGTTCTACATTACCTTTGTTCCATGCAAGAATGCCATGTTGCATCCATCTTGGTAGATTTTCATATGCTAACTGTAAACGAGATAATAGTTCTCGCGAAGTTGATGCTTTATTAGCAAGAATACCAATATTTACATTGTCATTAAATATGATATAATGAAGCAAGTAAGAAACAACAGTAGTAGACTTACCGGTCTGCCTGGGTAGTTTTGCAATGTTAAATCTATTCTTATGAAAACATTTTACCATTTCCTCTTGGAAATCATACAAATTAAAAGGTACTAGACCTTCATCAAGAGAAACAATTTTAATATAGTTCTTAGCAAAATATACAGGATCTCCTTTACATCTAATGAACTCCTGAACTTGTTTAGGAGTAAATTCTATTGGTGTATTAGCTTTTTTTAGATTGGGATTGCCAAGATATATACTTTCTGCCACAATAAAAATAAATATAGTATGTTTATTATTTAGAGATCACCAAACTTATCATTTAGTTCATTGATAGAATCTCTCTTTGCTTTGAGTATACCGTCGATATATCCTGCACGATATTCCCATGTTTGTCCGCCATCTTTCCCTTTCATGGGATTGATGCACTGGTCGTTTCCATACTTGTTACAGACAAGACCAGCAAGATCAAGTTCATTAGAGTCAGATGAACCACCAGTGCCACGCCAGACATGTGTACCATTAATCCAGGTAGCACCACATTTTTCACATTCCTTCCTTTCTAATTTAAGGTCGGATAATTGTTTATCGTTTTCCATTAAAGTTCCTATGGTAAATGGTATAATGTATTATACCAAACTATTTAACATAGTCAATATTTTTTTAATATCTAAGTTAGATTATACAGACACAACGTTATTATCTTTATCTCGCCTTTGGTATGCTGATGGAGTTCTAGTGGTGTTATCGGAGTTTCTCGCTTGATATGTTCCGGGAGTTCTTGTAGTATTATCAGACTTTCGCGCCTGATAATTCCCATTAAAATCTTTCCACTGTCTTTGAGTCCATCCTTCGGTACCACCAAAGTGTGTGACAGTTGTTGATGTAGGTTGTGGTGAATCTAAATTATTATCTTTGTCTCGTCTTACGTAATTAGTATTAGACATATTAGCAATTCCAAGCTCTTAGTGATTTATTTATTCTGCTATCTGGATCAGATGCAGTTTTCTTACTTGTCAACTTCTTCTTCATGCCCTTCATTCGAGCGCAGAACGATGCCCTGCGGGGGTTTCCAACCTTTTTGCTTGGTGCTTTAAGGTCAGATCCTGGATTTTCCTTTTCATAAGATCTTCGTCCCTTTTCATTGAGTCCTCCTTCTTTGTTTTTACCTGATTTTTTGGTCCAATCTGATTCTGTGGTGAGTTCAAAACTTTCTTTGGCAGTCCTCGCCGCCTTTTGAAAAGCATCCTTAGCGGGGTAGTCCTTACTACCTGACTTCGCTGGTGCTTCTCCTCTCTTTCGCTTTGCGTGGATATTTGCGTAGAGACCACGCTTAGCTTCACAGATCTCTTTAAATTTTTTGTAATCTCTCATGATAATTGACGAGGTTTTACCTATTATTTATCTATATTCATTTGTTTAATCATCTTTTGTAATTCAGATGTACTGCCAACAAACATTGCATTTGTGACATTAGTTGGACCTTTTTGAGTTTCTTCAGATACTTCTTTAACTTTTTTCTGAAGATCCATCAATTTATCTGATATGTCGGCAACATTTTTAATGAGGTTGCCTGCGACCTCATACGCTCTAGGATGGTCCGAATTTTGTGCTACGTCTAAAATACCATTAATTGCCTCTTGACCTTTTTCTATGAGGTTGTAAAGTTGTCCTCTAGTATACTCATAGTCATTATCTACATCTTTATCTGTTTTTGATTTTTTAATATCAACAACTGTTTTCTCTGCTTTTTCTATAGCAGATTCTACGTTAAAAGTTTTATCTAAATTTTCAAATGTGTCAGACATATCAGTAATCAGTCCAGGTTTCATTAAATCCAAAATTATCATCTGCTTCAACAAATGCATCATCTAATGTATTCACAACAGAGAACGTTTGCGAACCAACTCCCGCAGAAATTATATCTAAAGCATAACCACGACTAGCATTATACTTTGTCCCAGCAACCCTAAAGTTATCATTATCAATTTTAATAATATAATATTCATCTCCATCTACTAACCCACCGGCTGCAGATCCACCAGAACCAACTTGTAATGTAACAAAATCATTAGTTACATATCCATGATTTACTACTGTAAATGTATTGCTGTTGAGATTAATTGATGTAACCGCAATTCCATCATTATTATAATCTTCGAGGGCTTTTGGTGTTGCGCTATATCTTACATATCTAGAACCAGCATTGATTGCAGTACCAATATCAACATTGACAGTCCTAATTACATCTGTAGTAGCAACAGGACCATATAGATAAGTTTTTGCTACAAAACTAAGAGTATGAATCAATACCCTTCTTTTTGTAAAATTACCTTCATAATCATCTTGCATACTAACATTATTTAAAATAATTGGAATGTCTTTCACCTCATTTGTAATTTCTACTAGTTTCACAGCAATACTAAATACTGGTTGAAAATATGGAAGAATTTGTTCTAGAATTTGAACAGAATCATCATTATTTTTACTCAGAATATTAAGTTCAAAATCAATGTTGTATGGTACTGGTGAATATTGTTTATATACAGCTTTTGTATCTGCTGATTTTGGAGTTGTGCAAATTTGCACTGGGCTTAATTTTCGTGTAGGATCATATGAAATGCCTTTCATTTCAAATGAAATTCTTGGAAGTTGAATTTGAGTTTCTGCTCTCCCATCTAATTGTGGTTCAGCTTCTATTCTCGCTAAAAATTTCTCTCTTGGTCCGTATGATAAAGGAACCTTTATCGTTTGGACAATATTTCCATTTTTGTCTGTTCTTCGTAACTCAATATTATTGAAGAGAGTACCAAACCCTACAATAGTTTTACGAATAATTTCGTGGTAAAAGTGTGTACCTAACATTAAAAGACTCCCATGTCACCATATTCTCCAAATGGATTTCCTTGAGTCCAATCGACAATTTTATCGCCTTCAGATTCAAAGAAATCATTTTCAGATTCAGGATCGTTTTCATTTTCGATTGAACTAAACGTATTTATAGACCATGAAGATTCACTGCTTTGACCGACTATAGAACCAGTACTTGGAAATTTTCCAACAATATCAATAAGTTCTAGTTCTTTATTCGTGGCATCAAATCTAGTAACTGTAGCAGTTGCTTCTCCAGGAGATGTTTCAATTGTAACTGTCGGGTCTGAGGTATAACTAGAACCAGGTGATGTAACAGTAATTCCAGAAACTTGTCCTGTAGAATTTATAGTAGATGTTGCAGTTGCACCAGTCCCACCACCACCACTAATAGTAACCGTTGGTGCAGAAGTATAATCATCACCGTTATCATATAAAATTATTGATGAAACAGCATCTAAAGTTCTAGATGAAGTAGCTTTTGCAGTTTTTGATGTAGATTTTACTAATTCTTGGAACGTAAAATTTCCTGTTCCACTGGATAGACTTATAACTTGTGAATATCCAACATCTCTTGTAATCTTATCAATTTCATCAACACCAGTCTCAAGTCTTTCACCTGAGTATTCCATCAATTCTGCTATCAAATTATATGTTTGAATCGCATCTAATTGTCTAAAAGGTTTTTCGTGTTCTACAAATTTAATTTGAAATAATTGTTGAGTTAATGGTAAATAAATTACATCTCCTTCATTTGGTCTAAAATTGGACACAAGATTATTGGATGATGAAATTAAATCTTCCCACCTTCTTTTCGCCACAATAAATGTTGCTTCGTCTGAAATTCTAACACCAAATTTTGTCAATAAGGATCCATCTCCCTCAAATCCCTCATAGTTAGAAATATACATTTCAATTAGATAGTTTTCATCAAATTTAGAAAGAACATCTTCAGTAAAGAGATCATCTTCCTTTACAATCTCTCTAGGTAAATAATATACATCATGACCATAAATTTGTAAAGATTCTATAATTAAATCTTCTACCAATAATTGTTCTGACGATGTACCGTTAGAAAAATAAACGTTTTTAGCCATATCATCCTACAAAATCAAGAGGTGGTAATTCATATGTCGTGGACATCTTTTGATCTAATTTATCTAGTTCTGCAACTGCATCGTCATAAAGTTGTCTGCCATTAAATTCAACTCCACCAGGCATTTTAATCCCAGAAAATTTAATTAAATTCTGACCCCATTGTTTTTTAATTAGTGAAGTCAAATATTCTTTTACAAATCTTTCATTATACAGTTTAGTAAAAGTTACTGGATCTAATGCTCTATAACAATCAATCACAATATACTCATTTATATGAATTCTATTCCAATCAATATCTACATATAATCTATTTTGTACTTTATTATATCTAATAGGTTTCTGACCTTCGAGTAAAAACTCTAGAGTCTGAATGTGCTGCATAGTCATCTCTAAACTCAAAATATCATATGAGTTAAAATTATAAAAATCGTTTAGAAAAAATTGATATCTAAATCCAAACATATTACCAACATAGGTATTGGAAATTGGCAGGACACCTTGAATACCAATAATATGATCTGGGATAGTTAAATATCCTCTACCTTCATCAAAATTTAAAGTTTTTGCAGCTGGAGTTGACCCTGCATTTGTATCTGTTGCAGTACTAGATGTGTTTCTATCAGTTCCATTATCAATGTCGTCTTGGGTAATTTTATACTTTAAGTATACACGCTCGACTCCATCATAAACCCTTTCATTGAAAAGTTGAATGGTGTCATCGATTAGATCTTCTACTTGATCATCATCAACGTTTATTTCAATAACTGGTTTACCTAACTTACGGAGAGCATACTCCTTTAGTTCGGATCTACTGTTTGGTTTTGCCATTATTTTGCTTTACTGGTGGTGTGTCATCAAAATTTCCACCGTCACCCGATTCATTCTGTTTCATCTGTTCAATCATAGATGTTAGAGTCATAACCTTGGACTCTAACAACATATTTTGTTGAGTCAATTGATTAATTTTATTGTTCATTACTTGCATTAAATTGTTCGCTTCTTCAGGAGACATAATTACCTCATAATTTTAATTATTTATCAGAATGATCCGCCATCAAGTGTGTTGGACCAGATAGGAACACCACTTGCATCAACAGTTAAGAATGCATTGGAACTACCAACCATGATTGGATTACCACTACCATCAACTTCACCACTATCAATTTTAAAGAATGAAGCAGCAGTGTTACCAGCAACTGTTCTTGTTAATTCAAGATTTGAGTTGAAATATGGAACACCAAGATTAATACCATCATCAAGTTTTACAGTCTTAAACCACGCTTCACCTTTTGTTCCACTGAATAGGTTTGAATTATTTGATGCGTCTGGAATGAATGTGAAGTATTCAGTATCATCATCGTAACCAAAGAAACCTACCTTAGATGCATTTGTCTTTAGATACTTAAACTGAATACCACGATCTAGATTATCATCAGATGCTTGACTAATTGTTAATTTAGTTTCAGCGGCAATACTACTAGTAGTTACATCAGATAATGTAATTGTTGTTGTTTTAAATACTTTAGTATCAACTTTAGTAATAGATGCAGTGTTTGATGGAGTTCCACTGCTATCAGTCGTAAGTTGATTTCCATTATAGAAATCATCACCTCTAGTTGAAATATTAGATGCTAAATTAATTACTAGTTCACCAGTGGATTCTGAATCATATGTACCTAGTAATGAGAATGAAGTTCCATCATAGAAATAAATATCGTCTCCCACGATTGGGGTAGTTGATAGTGAACCACCAACATTAAATGCAATTTTTACATTTGAAATTGTTCTACCAGAACCAATACCAGTTCCTGTGATTGTTGCACTTTCTACAACACCAGAAGGATTGTCAATTATTATATCTGTTGCACCAGAAGCTGCTATAGTTAGTACAGTTTTTTCGGTTACAGAATCACCAATCGTAAACACTGGATCATTGACTGACATCTCAGTTGAGTTAACAGTCGTTGTTGTACCAGCAACTTGGAGATTACCACGAATGATAACATCACCACCAGCATCACCTGCATCTGGGAACGGGTCGATAATCAATTCAGTTGCTGAACTACTATCAGTAGAAATTGTATTACCAAAAATTCTAATATTTCCTAAATCGAGAGTAGTATTTGCACTACCCATATTGATTGCAGTTGCAGCACCAGCAAAATTAACTGTTGTAGCAGATGTATTGATAAGGTCAAATGATGTTTGAGTAGTTTTAATATCACCACCATTTACACTTAAATCATTATCAATTGTGACATCAGCAGTACCAAATGTAATTAATTCACTACTATCAGTAGTAGTAATATTAAAATATGAATTTGAACCTTCTTTAATTAAAAATGCAGCTGCAGTATTATCTTGGATTCCAAAAGTAGTTTGATTATCAAAAGTAACATTACCAGTTAGAGATACATTACCAGACTTATCAACATCAAACTTTTTAGCACCACCAACAGAAAGTTCTAGTAGTCTTGATGCATCATTAGAATCTGTATCTGTTACATTAAAAGCAATACCTTTGAATACTACATCATTATTCCAAGTAGAATCAATATTGAGTACAGTATCTGCGTTACTCAATGATGGAGTTGTAATATCAAGAGCACCGGAGAATGAATCAACTACGAATCTATCGGTTGAACCATCATTAATTTTAAAGAAATTAGTATCATGAGTAGCAGCACCAGAAAAAATATAAGTTCCAGTACCATTAGTATCAAAATTTAGATTTCCGTTTGCGTCCGTCGAAGAAAATGTATTTCCATCTAGAGTAATATTATCTACATTTAGTACATTAATTTTGCTGTCTGAGTCAACAACTATTGCTGAGTTAGTAGTTAGAGTACCATGTTGGTGATCCAACATGTCTGTAAAATATTTACCACCAATTATATCAACTGTAGTTGCATTTCCGTTAGTATCAACACCTCTACCATAATACATTTTACCATGAGAAACTATATTTCCTCCCGACACATCTGAATATGTACTAGTACCTTCAGCATATGCTAGTTCTGATGGTTTTAGTGATGATGGTACTGTAGTTGATCCTGCACTAGATCGTTTAATCCTTAATACTGTTGCCATTTTATTACCTATGGGGAATTAGAAGTTGCCGCAATCAAATTGAAGGCCGGATTTCTGGAGAACATTTTCTGCTATCCATGTGTTACTCGCTGCGTCATATTGTAAAACCGCACCATCGGTAGCATTATTAAAATTTACATCATTTAAATTTGATAATGGTGATGTTTCACCAGTACTAACTGTAATGACTTGGGGTCTATTAGATAATGTAACCTTAGTTTTCATTTTGTTACTCCTGGATTGATAGTAGCTACTCCTTCAATAACTCGTGTTTTAGTTCCACCAGTAGAAGAAATAACAACGTCATAAACATATCTACCTTGTTCGATGTCAGTAGTAATAGCTGAAGTCATTGATAGTGTTATTTTTCCATCTGATCCAATAGCTACATTAAAATCATGAGCCGTAGAACTATAATATGATTTTTTCAATTTGGCTTCACCAGTGTACCCAGTCAAATTCCAAGCAGTGTTGAAATCATCAAAGATTACAACTTCTGCTGAAAAATGAGTTCCTTGATCAATGTAAAGGTTGTGTACTGCCGCCATAGAAGTTTACCACTTATTTTTATTTATATTAAAAGGTAATTTCCTTAGTATTTATAATACTAACTAGAAATTAAAATTTTTAACAAATTTTTTATTTCATTAATTTCATTTTTTAATGAAGAAAGGTCAGACTCAATATTATTAATTTTATTTTTTTCAAACTCTCTCTTTTTATTAATAGAAATATATGTATTATATTCGTCAATATTTTTATTGACGATTGCTTTACTTGATGAATCTCTAATTAGGTCTGAGTGACCCTCAACTTTAATTTTTTTCATATTACAATGCAAGAGCAAGGGCCCTAAAGTTTCTAACAATTGGTACATCACTTTGATCATTACCAATCATAACAAGTTTTATACTAAACTCCTGAAACTCTCTCAAAGATTTTATTTCATAATCAAAAGCTTTAAAATCTTTTTTGTTTTTGGATACTGGATATGATACTGTAGGTATTTCAATATAGTTCATATCATTAAATTCTCCAGGAGTAGAATCTCCTTTAATTTTAACAAAAATTTTAATATCATTATGTTCTGTCCTAATACCATCAAAAAGAACTTTTACAGAGCTTGCAGAAGTTTCTAAAACAACTTTTTTAGTAATATAGGAGGAATGTTTTCCACCGGATGGAGTAAGTTCGGAATTTATATTAAGATCACCATCTACATCAACTTCTTTATTAAGTCTATTTGTAATAGTAACAATAGAAGACCCTGCAATATCTAACACTGGACTTACCCTATCGGAAGTAGTTGACATATTTACATATGTAGTTAATGTTCCTGATGAACCTGTTTGATAGGTACTCTTATTTGGATCAGATAGAATTAATTTTGGTTCATCTAATAAATTTTCTACTTTATTATTGATACTTTGTAAAGGTCTAAGATCAAATGATTGTTGCGAAGAGTTTCCAATACTTGTTCCACTAACTGATGTTATTGAAAAATCAGTTGTGGTTGCAGTTGGTGACATTACATTAAAATTAGGTGTTATTGTTTCATATTGAATATTTCTTGTAGCGGTTACAAAACTACCGCCAGATTGTTTTGTTCTATTTGCAATATTTGGTACAATAATTTGATATTCATCCAAACTAATAATATTACTAATTGTGTGAGTAGTATTTAATTGAGAAGATATTATACCATTTATTTGATATGGTTGTACAGAAGTTCCAGCCGAATGAGTTACAGCTTGCGTACCTAGTTTACCTCTTAAACATCCAGTTAATTGTGATGCAGCAATTCCAGTGTACGTAATAATTTCATCACCAATTTTAGCAAATCCAGGATTTATACTAGAAATAGATTGGTTATTTATAGTGTTCCAACCGTCATTAGATGCATCATATCCTATTGTTCCAAGAACATCTGCAATTGGAATTGTTGAATCGTTTCCTGAAATTCCTGTAGATAATGAAGCGTTTGGTAAGTCAGAATTTACTCCAGAAATTTTTACTTTATTACCAGCATCATGCATACCATGATTTGGTTGGAACACTGTAACAATAGATGAGTCACCAACAAATTTTAGTGGATTTTTATTTAATTTTTGATCTATAATTGGTATATTTGGTAATACAGCAGTGTATGTAGTATTTGTATTAAATTGTGCTCTATTCATTATAAATTTAACATCTTCATATTGATCAGGTGTCCAAATACTTTGGTTCGATGATTTATATAACACACCAACATAAGGTTGTTTATCAATAAACAGACCAGTAGTAACATCAGTTTCGCCTAATCTAGACACCCACATATTATAGTTTTTATTGGTTGTTCTTATAATGAATGAATATGAATTATTACTTGATAAGAAAATTGGATTGTCAAAAACAAATGTAGTGCTTTCGGAAGCATCTGTAGACGTTTTTACATCTTTTGATTGAACAGTGACAATAGAACCTGGTAATATAAAACTAGTTGGAGTACCATTTTCCATAGTTCTAATGTCAATTGTAACTGGTTGTATATCGTCTTTTGACAAGAAGAAAAGTTCAATGGAAGTAATAAACACACCTTCTTCACCAATAAAGAAAGATTGTGCGATAGGGTCATGACCAGCTGGTGCCGGTGGTGGATCTGGAATAAATCTCCTTCTTTCTCGTGTGATAGCAGTAGCAGTTAGTTCAGGAGCTTCGAGAGTTGTAATGTTTGCAGTTACATTAAGTTCTGTACCTTGCGAATAATACTGACCTATTGCATATGAACCAGTAATACCCTTGACTTGTAAATTTCCTGGAATATCTGATATTGAGAAAGTTAAATCCCCAGTTTCAAACGTAGTTGGTGGAATTAAAACGAATGCATTTAAATTACCAAATCTATCGGAATATAAAGATTGTTGATTTTCAGATCTAGCAAAAGCACCCGAATTTCTTCCAATAATCATAAAGGTAGTACCTAAAATTGTTGGATTGATATCAGAATTATCTTGAGATCTTATATCATCTATAGCAAGAATAGATGATTGGGTTTGATAACCATCAGAATTAAAATCACTAGAGTTAATATCAGAACTATCTCTAAACAAATTAGGATCAACAACTGTTGCCGATAAATTATTAACCACCGCAGCTCTAATAATATCATCATTATAAACTGGAATTAAATCAACTTTTTCACCAAGTATAAATTGTCCAGATTGATTAGTAAGATTTGATAGTACATTAGGATAAATTATATCAGCTGATTCAGTATCATCAATATAAAAGTAAAATCTTGTGTTTGGTTTTAATAATGTTGCATTAATATTAACAATTCTAGATCTAGAGTATTTAATATCAATTACATCTTGAATTGTATCACCAGATTCAATATCAAAATTTAAACTACCTACATCGTATTGAGTACCTGGCATGATATCTACAATAGTAGTACCTCCTCCACCCCTGGTACTGCCGCCTGAACCAAGATTCCAGTTACCCCAAACTTGACCACCTGGCACAGTTAAATCAAATAGGGCAGTATATGAGTCAACTAAATTAATATTTTGTCCCTCTACAATTTCTCTTTGTGTATCATACCAAATATCTTTTTTGGGGAAAAGATCCATATTACCAACCCAAGAAAAGACTTCATACGGGAAAAGATTTTCAACTCTACTAGAATAGACTTGCGAAACTAATGGAGTTTCTTCATATGGAATAGTTACATAAGTTCTATTTAATTTTGCAGAACTGGATGAATCGTCAAAATAAAATCCAGTATTATTTACAGCAGGATATGGTCTTACAATATTTTTTGTTAAGTCAAGAGATGCAGAAAAGTCTGGATTTGATATATCAGCAACATCTGTTGAATTAAAACCATCTACAACAAAACCATTTTTGAATCTATTTCTACCTTCGTCATCAAGAATATTTAAATTATTTGTATTAACTTCAAGTAAGGTTAGTGAAGTATATTTTTCTACATTAGTAAGTCTATCTTCCAACTTTCCAATATCTCTCATTGTATAATTTCTTGTTTTTTCAAAAGTAATTTTAGCATCCCCAACATTTTTTAAATATGGTGGAAGATTAATTGTAGCAAGCAATAGTCCTACTGAATCATCTTCAGCTAATGCTGGTTCAATAGAATCTCCGCCTTGCACAACTCTTAATTCACCAGTTATATAACCATACTTTTGATTACTTGACGTTAGATATACTTTATCAACTCGACCAGTATAAAAATTATAATCTAAACCAAATATAGATCCTGGAGTAGGAACTTTTTGGTTGGATGGGGTGGGTGATGTGTAAATATTAAAAGCAGAAACAGTTTCTATAAATGGACTACTAATAGAACCAGAAGTAGCACCCTCAATAGATGATTCTGTATAATATCTAAAATCAATTATATCAGCCATTGATGCATACTTATACGACAAAGGAATATCTGAATATTCTAAATCACCATATGACTCTACCGAATAAAAATCATTTTCTAAATTTTCGTGTTTGAAGTAATCAAATACAACAACAATTTTTTGAGTAGGTTCAGCTGCAGATGATTTTCTAACTAATTTTGAAATTCTATAAAAATCATCAGTATCATTTCTAACAAATTTAAAATCATCTGTCACATCTTCATATTTTCCATAATAAGACTCCTTAATAAAAATACCATCAATTTTATCTGTTGCGATAATGTTAATTGAAATTGCTAAATTTTTTCCAGTCTGAAATCTTGAAGTCGAAAGATATTTGATATAAACTTTATTTGCACTAACTTTAGATATAACTCTTGCCCTAACTGTACCAAGTGTTAAAATATCTCCCTCATTAATTTGAGAAGAGTCATTTAATACAACAGAATCAAATAATTTTTCTTTATCGTCACTATCATTTAAAGCTTGATGTATAGCGTGTACTTTAATTACATCTGCGTATTTTAAAGAAATTTCTTTATCTGTAAATCTAGTGCCATATTTATCATTAGCACTAGATTTAGCTAACTTTACTGATAAAAATTTATAAGATTCTTTTGTTTTCTTTCTTACCGTGGGATTTGGAAATCTTACACTGTAATATATAGTTGCTGACGCACCGGCAGATAACCCGGTATTTGTAATTATAGCTATATTACTCGATGATAAAGAAGCATCAAAAGATACTGATGTTGATCCCGCAGTAATAGTAATACTACTCGTGTCAATTGCTGTACCTGTTGCGGATTGAATCTCAAACTGCCCTCCAGCACCTGCAGTTTTCGTTTCAACAATCAAATTGTTATTTACGTATGGAAAATTTTCACCAACAGATTTAACTGGGTTTAATGAAATTTTACTAGTAAATCCGGTTTCTGACGAATATAATTTACAAATTTGTTTACGTACACTATAATAAGTTCCGTTTGCAACTGAACTTGATAGAGTAACTTCAGTTCCATCAGAATTGATACTATCAACTTCTATAGCAGCTTCACCACCAATTTGTATTTTAGATTTTTCAGATAATTCAAAGTTGAATGAGGTATTGATGCCATTTAATTTATTGCCTCCTGTAACTGTAAAGGAAGAACCAGTTATTGGTAGAGAATCTAACTTAACTATACATGAAAATGAAACAGATCCAATCTTTTCAAATTTTCTTACATTTTCAAGTAAATATTTTTTAACGTTAGTAATACTAACACCAGCAGCTAAATCTGCATTACTAGAAGAAATAGACTCTCCAGATATAAAAGTACCTGTAACCTGAGTTAACTGTAATAATAGTGTACTAGTAGTTATTAAATTAATAAATCCAGTAGCTCCAGATGTATTACCAGTAATAAAATCACCTTCAGATATACCAGTAAGCGAACTAACAGTTAAATCCTCAAATATTGAAAGACTGTTAATATATAATCTTTCAGAGTTTACTAATCCTACAGATTTTGCAACACCAATTGCAGTATTATCAATGTCTTTTAATATTAAATTGTCACCTAATTTTACAGTACCTGAAATTTCAGGTAGATTATTAGAATTTTGTGCTATCTTAACATAAGAACCAATCTGTAATACAGTACCTTGATTATTAATTGATTGAGTTTTTCTTGGTTTTCGGACTAAAGTATATTGTTTTCTTTCATTTAAAACTTCAAATCCTTCAACATATGCTTTACCTTCTGATAATTCAATAGCATAGTAATCTTTTCCTATAATATATTGAGTAGTACCATCTGTATATTCATTAGCACTAACATTGGATAAGGAAGCACCTTGAGGTATTTCATCTACAATTGTTCTTCCGTCATAAGAAATTTCATTAGCAAAATATACACCACCATTTACACCATCATTTAATGCTTCTCTAATTTTAATGTTGTATGGTTGTGTTGTAAAACTACCATGATTACTATATGTTCTTCTAGCTAAATTCTTTTCTAGTTGAGAATATGCAGATTGATATGCATCAGCCTGTTGAGTTATTATACCATCTTCAAATCTCATCAACTCGATAAAATTAGAATTTTCAGTTATTAATAAATTTTGTTTTACTAATTCTAGGTTAAATTTTAATCTATCGGCACCAGGAGAAGCAAAATTTGTAGATCCCAATGAATTGTCATATAATGTATCATCTTCTTCAGAACTGACAACATTTTCGCTAATTTGAAGTCCTACTTTATATGTTGGTCTTGTATTATATTGTTCTAATATAATTTTTTGTGGTAAAACCTCTACAAAAAATCCTCTAATAAAATAAACACCAGAATTAATATTTACAGTAGAACCAGTATATGAAGTTGAATTTTGTACAGTTGTAATAGCTAAAGCTGTTCCTTCATCATCTAAAAGAATTTCATTATTTTTAAATTCTTTTATTTGTTCATTATTTTCTTCAATACCACCATAATTATATGCAACATATAATGTTGTTGTATCTTTTTCAGACATTGATGCTGATAAAGTACCTGTGACTTCCGCTTTAACCCCCGAAAAAGCGCCTGTTAAAATTTTTCCTTTTAATGCTTCCAGATATGATTCGACAGTAATTCCATTAATTAGTGGTTGAATTAATACTGCTCTAGCAGACATATCATAGTTTACATTACCAGGTATGACAAGAGAACCATCTTTAAAAATGTGCTGACCAAATTTTTCTACTTGATTTTGTAGTATGGATTGTAGAGTGTTAAGTTCTCTAGTTTGTACAGAATATCCTGGTTTAAATAATACCTTTTGATAATTTTTTGAACTATCAAAATCATCAAAATATGGAGATATTCTAAGATTTGTTTCCTGCATTTATAGGACCTTCAGGGGATTGCTTTTTTATTATTTATTTTAAAATTCTACGACCAATTTGATATCTTCAACTTGGTCGTTTGATCTATTTACTGCTTTTCTGTTTTCAACATAAATTACGTTACCACTATTTTTTTTAACTTCTGGAGTAGCATATCCACTAGCAAATGTAACACCAAAATATGATCCTGTGCCACCAGGAGTACCTGTAATGTTTCCTTGTGTGGTTGTGGAAGAAATTTGATTATCGCCACTAAATGGTACTAATTTATACTTATTTTGTCCAGTTTGATTTGATTCATCAATAAATTCGTTTTGATAATACTTTAATACTTTAGTAACAGAATCCCAATGAATTACTCTACCAGCAGCACCAGTTGCAGATTGGGTTATAATCTTACCTGGTTCAAAATCACCAGTAGGAGAACCAGATCCACTAGTTGGAAATTTTAATGAAAAACAAGCAGTTGCTGTATCTGTAACTAAATCTAAATTACTTGGTGTTTGTGGATCTGCAATCAATCCATATCTTCTGAACTGAGAATCAACTGGAATATCACCATCGCCATCTAGAAATTCTAGAGATTTATTAATCATTACTCTATATCCACCCAACTCTAATGCAGGATTTGATCCATGACCACCCGGAGGGGAAATTATTGTTTCAACTGATCCATTCAATACAGAAGAAGAACCCGTTCTACTAACTGCGTTTGCAACACTAGTATAAGCTTCTCCAAGAAGAACTGTTCCTCTAGTATAACCTGCACCAACTACTTCTAATGCAACATTATCAATTTTACTAGCGTTTGAACCAGATGCTGGAACTATAACTCTTGCAATTGCACCAGTAGTACCATCACCAATAATAGGGCAATAATAAGTATTCGCACTTAAACTACTACCTCTATTAGTAATTACTAATTGCTCAATTGATCCTTCAACTGCAGCAGCAGTAACTGAACTATCAGATTTTACTGGTATAAAATCACTGGAAACAAATCTAATATAATCTGAAATATTAATCGTATACATGTACTTCCATCTATATCCATCACTAGAGCTTTCAATAATACTCGTAGAAGTACCTGTTGGTTCTACTTTAGATTCTCTAGCATCCGGGAAAGATGGGCTAATGCCATTGTAAATACACTTATATACTTGATAATTACTGTTTATAACATAAAATTGAGAATCATATAAACTAGACTGACCATTTAAAGATAAATTATCTGGTGTATAATTATTTTTATACATATCATACTTAACATTCTCCTTCCAAGTATTTCTTCTAATTACTTGTGAAAGATCTGTTCTATTAACTCTCTTCATAGAAATCATATCATCATAAAGTTCATTCATATCATTAAATGAATCAAATGGTGCCGGTGGTTCAAATTCGCTTACTCCACTAACTCCATCATATCTTTCTATAGGCCAAGGTTGAGATCTCCCAGTAAAGAGATAAACTTTACTTCTAAATTTTAATGCGGCCGCATCGCTATCTGCAACTGGAATGTTTGAAGAATCATATGGTTCTTCTAGAGACTCTATAAATTGTTCAGCGGCAAAAACCCTAAAATTATCAGTGACTAGTGAAGGCATTACTTTTCCGGTTCCTCTTTTATACTTTTATTTATCAGAGATAATTGTCGAAATATACAGAAGTTCCTGTTGTTTGGTGAGAAGATGCGGATGTTCCGACAACTCCTCTAGTAATACCAGTTAGTGTATTACTAGTAATTCCTGTATATTCAATAACCTCTTCTTTTTCGTCAGTTCCATTGAGGATAATGACGCGATGACTATCATAACCAGTTCCAGGATTTTGAATATTAATACCTGTTAACATACCAGACACATTTAGAACTGGTTCAAGAACACATCCAGAACCACCGCCACCAGTTACTGTAATAGCAACATCCCGATCATCCATACTAGAACCGGCTGAAAGTATTTCCATACCAGTAATTTTACCATTAAAAACTTTAACATTATTAATTTGAGCAACAGTACCAGAATTAGAAGTTACTGTTACTACTGGTGGATTACTTGATAGTCCAGTAGAATTTCCAAGTACTACAGTAGTAGATGAATTAGTTAGAGCAGTATTAAGTTTAGTTGATTTTCTAACTTCAGATTTGTGTAGTGGTTGTTTCTTATATGTTGTCGCATAAACTGTTGCAATAGCAGTATGATCATTATAAACATTCCTACCAGGATATTGCAGTTCTATTGACGATGCATCAACAACGTTGTCTCCAATAAGAGTTTTAACACGAGCAACAGCTTTTGCACCAGAACCAGTTCCTTTTGTACGAATTACAACAGGATTCTCATAATATTCACCACCATTTGTCATTGTAAACCCGGTAACTATTCCACCAGAATAATTTGTAGTGGCAACAAATCCCGAAGGAGTATTTCCCTCTAATGATCCTTGTCCAAATACAGACACAATACCATCTACCGAAGTTGTAGTTGCTGTAAATATATCACCAACTCCTATAGACACCCAAATGGTGTCACCATTTGAGTCTGTGGTTTGAATATTAACTTGATTACCATCTAACTTATAAATTTTATAAGTGTTTCCAATAATAAAGTTGCCATTTTTTATCATTTCTCTGGTATTCATCACAGTAGGAGACTCAATACCCTCTACATATCTAATGTTTTCTTCACCAGAAATATAAAGTTCATCTCCAACAGATAATTGATTAAGTCTACTAAAGACTTTTACATCAGAAGCAGTTCCACGGAAATCCAAGAATGATAGTCTTGATCCTGAAACACTATTGACGAAAACTATATTATTATTATCAATATAAAAATCATATAATGGACTTAAAACTTTTCCATCTTTAATAACAATTATTTGATTTTCAAGTTCTCTAGGTCTCTCTATATGAGCATTTGGATAATAATCATTACTTGACTTAGTTAGTGGGAATACAGTTCCAGAACCACTTGCAATGGTGTCTAACTTATCAAAGGATCCAACAGATCTCACAGAAATAACATCACTAGAAACCGGAGCACTAGTAAATTGAATTTGACTTTCATTATCTCCAGTTAGTGTATATTGATAACCTGGTTCTAGTAAACCACCATTCTTTGTAACTAGCAAACTTGTAGGATCTGGTGTGGAGTCGTCAGAAACTGTACCTGGTGGCATAAAGTTTTCTTCTCCATCAAACATGTTAAACATGGTCCTCGAACCATCAAATGGAGTGTGTATTTCATCTAATAGATTGAATACTCCATTAAATTTAATTGCAAATAATGTACCAGATGTATGTGTAGTGTCCAATGTGATAGTATTATTATCATTCCAGGTAAACCCACCTGTTTCTGCAAATTTCCACACATTGTTTGAAAATATAACTAATCCTTCTTTATCATAATTTGAAGAATATGTATCGACAAGATTATAAGTATTTCCAGATACATTTGTTAAGCTCTTTAATTCGTTACCATTCATTTTCACAAAGAAAATTGTATCTGATAATACAGGAGGAGTGGTAAAGTCAACCTGTCTGTTATTAGAAATTAAATTATATTCTGTACCAGGATCTAGTATAATTCCATTTTTAGAGATAAGAATATCAGCATCTTCAGATACTTCACTAACAGACCAATTATTTTCGTTCTGATAGAGGTTAAATATGGTTCTGGTGCCATTTGGACAATTTTCAAATACATCTAATAGTAATAATGTTGGATATTTAGTAATGAAAACCTGAGTTGGATTTAAACCATCTGCATGGGTTAAAGTAATTGTATCATCATTTGTTACTATAAAATCTCCCTTACGTTTGAATCTTGGAACACCATCAGCAAAAACAATAATATCATCTTCTAAAGCAAATATAGAACTTAGTGTATTAGATAATTGATAAGTTTTTGTATTAGATGTAGAACCAGTTTGAGTAAATGATAATTCATCTCTACTATGAACATATAATAGATATAAATCTTCTAATTCTGTTACATTAGTTGTAAATTCAATATAACCATGTCCAATAATATAGTCTTCAGTTGGATTTTGAACAACACCACTTCGTATTACCATAACATCTGCTGAATCAAATCCAATAGATGGATTATATGGTTCATACTTATCTGTAGGATCACTTAAACTTACAAATCCTAACTTGTACCTATTTGGTTTAATTGTAGTACCATAAGATGTAGTTTGTGCAATTTTGTTATAATTATCATCAATATAATCAACTTCGTTTGTACCACCACCAATAGTAATCATATCAATCTTATCACCAAGTTCAAGAGTTGCATTTGGTGTAAATGTTATGGTAGAACCAGATGTTGTGTAAGCAATACCATACTCCTGAACAATACCATCAATTGCAACTAAGATTCCAGAATCTGTATATGGAGTAGTAGCTAATCCACCAGAAGTTATGTTATACGTGAGAGTTGAAATATTTGATACAGTGATTTCATCACATTGGTTAAACATAGTAGGAGCACTTCCCCCATATGCATAGATTGAAACTTTATCAGTTGATAATGATACATCATCAGTAAAATTAAAGGTGTATAATGAAGAAGCTGAAGTTACTGTATATGCACTATTTGGATTTTGTTTAACACCATTTACAAATATAATAAAGTTATTGGTTGTTAGACTTGAAAAATTAGTGGAAATTGTATTTGAATTAACTTGACTACAACTAGAAGCAGTTTTTGACAATACGTCAGAATTTACAATATTAAAAATAAATATTTCTTCAGTAGTTTGTGGTGCGGTATCAAAAATAATTCTAGTATTATTTGGATTATTTAAAATAGTATAAGTAGTGGTAAATTCTTGATGAACTCCATTTCTAAAAACTAATATATTATTATTGTTAGATATAGGAAGTGCTTGATAATTTCTAGTGAGTGCAAATTTCGTTCTAATACCATTTACATAATTTCCAAAATCAAGTCTCTGATTTTTTGTCAAATTATTATATGAGAACCATGCAAATATTTTTCCTTCTTCATCTGCAGTTGGTGATTCAGAGAAATTAATTTGCCAAGTTCCAGTATTACTATTTTCAGCAAGAACATAATCTACACCAGGTTTTTGCATCACACCATTTCTTAACATATACAAATGTAAATTAGCAACTGATGTGTAATTAGATATTGCACCATCAATAGCAAATGGGAAAGAAGTTCTTACTCCATTAAAACAATACAAATCATCAAACATTACATTATTAGTGCTCACTGGTTGTAGTTGTCGATTAAAATAGATTAAATTTATATCATCTGAATTTATTGGAGGTGTAACAAAAGTAATTTTATTATCATTTACAGATTGTGTCTGTGAATCTGGTCTCTCTAGTTTATTATTTTTAATTTTAAATATATCACCAACATTTCGGACATACTTAGGCACACCACGATCAGAAAGGTTAAATGTTGTCCTTGATCCATTTTGTGCAACATTTAATCTATCAATAATTGCACAATTTTCATTATTGGTATTTGAAGAATATCCACTCACAAAATCAAGTATTGTGCATTTTTTAGTGGAAGCATAAACTTGAGAGAAGTTAATTGTACTACCAGAAACAGAATATTGATCGTGATCTAAAATATCATCATCAATATAAACAATTAAACTCTCTTCTCCATTACTTGTTATATAATTTTCACTATTGGTTTTTAGTTGGAAAGATTGTGTAGACCCATTAAATGATATAGCATCTATTACCTCAACATAACTATCAGAATGACTAGGACTTGTATACGTAAACTTAGTATCAAAACCTTCAACTTTAGTAGAACTTACCGGAACAATAGTTCCATCAATTGATTCTTTTCTAATTTCATAAATTAATTCTGGTTTCTTTTTGGAATTGGACTCAATTTTTTCTAAAAATGTAGTTTTTTCACACGGAAGTTGTTTTATTATTTTATTTTGATTAATAACTGATCCATCAATTACTTGACAGTTAATTGTACCATCATAGTACCATCCAAATAATTCATTGGGTGGAATAGATTCTGAAAAAGTAACTATATCACCAGAAACCGAATAGTCAGTTAATAAATGTGTTTGAGAAATGCCTTCACGGAATATAAGTAATTTGCAATTACTTGATGGTGTTTGATTAATTTGATATGTAGTTCCAGTACCAGTAAATGTCAATGTACTTAGATTAGTATGTCTTACAGCTATTACATTAGAATCATTACTAATTAATTGACTTGTTACTACAGCATTAGCGGAAACAGTTAAATTTGCAGGGTTTTGAATTACACCACCAATAGAAATAATAAATTCATCTAAAATAGAACTTGTAACTGGATATGAAGCATTTTGTAAATTAAATGAGAATGAAGTTTGATTTGTATTTAAAACTTGATTATCTAATCTCACAAACTGAGTAAATGTTAGAGATACTTCTATAATGTTTGTACTTGCATTAATACCAGACGTTAGATTTTTACTTAGAGTAATTGTGGTTCCAGAAATTGATTGGACTGTGGTTATATTTGGAATACTTGTATTACCAGAAACAATATCACCAACGTTTATACCATCTACATTATCAAGAACAATATTTGATTGACCACTATCTGCTGCAGATGTAACAGTTTTTTCAGTGGAATCATCAAAATTATATAAAGTAATCTCGTCAGAGTTATCAACAATATAGTGAGGAACATATGCAATGGGATTTTCTGAAACTTCATAACTTTCACCTGGTTCTTGAAAAATACCATTCCAGAAATTAAATGATTTATTTGTAGCATCAGATATACCAAATGCAAACTCTGAACTTACTTGTACTACTATTTCATCTAATAAGAATAATTTATTATTATAACTTTCAATAATTAAAGAAGATTCAGTAATGCTGTTAATTCTTCCAATTGCTTCTGATGTAGCACCTACAATATAACTACTAACAGTAAACCCAGAAACGTCTTGTAAGAAAATTCTTTGTTTGCCACATGGAGATAATTTTAATGATAGGTCAAGACTCCTGGAAATTTTAGTAGCAAAAGTTACACTACTCTTGAACACATCAAGTGGATTTTTAAAGAAAGATTTTCTTCTTTCAATAAGTTTTTTGCCAAACTGTTTAAATCCAGCTGGGTGGGTGTTTATGTCTTGTTCATATCTCCACTCTTTAATATCTCTAGATGAAGTTAAACTATAAGACCATTCTTGATAATAATTACTATCAGTTATTTTTTGTAAAGATTCACTAGTCCTACCAGATATATCCGGGGAATCAATTTGTAATTTTGAATAAGATCTTACTTTAGAAAATGCTTTTGATCTCCTGATACTTTCAATTTTTCCATATTTTTTACCATTTACGTAAATAAAATCACCGTTTTTAAATTGACCAGAATTTTCATTAAATTCTAAAGTTGATGATCTTACATCAAATGCAACAACATCAATATTAATTTTTATTGGAAATAGTAAAGAATTTACTTCTCCAGTTAAAATTTGTTCAGGGAATAACTGTTTTCTTCTTATTTTTGGTTTTAATACTGCACCACTACCATATGTTGAACTTACTGTTAAAATTGGTTCTTCAGTAAAATTCATACCGCCATCAATAATTTTTATTGATGTGATAATGCCCAAATAAACAGATGCCTCTAAAACTGTTAGGTTATCTAAACCATTTACTAAAATGGTAACTACGTTATCATAATTTTCTCCACCATTAATAATTTCAATATCATAAATTTCAAAATTATTAATAACTTTAGCTGTAGATGAAATATTTAAATAATGGTTTACGTTTTTGTTAGAAGTAATTGAAGATCCAACTGAACTGTAAGATAATTTTTTAATCTTTCCTATTGTATTAGAATTTGTTTGAACTATGGCTTTTCCATTTCCAGCTTCAGTATCAACTGTACCTTTTTTAATGATTCTTGAAACGGTAGGTAATTTTTTATATCCGCTACCAGAACTTGTTATAGAAATTTGTTCAATTGGTCCAACAGCACCATAAGATTTTGCGGTATATGAAATATTTACTGTTTCATATCCTTTTGATGATTCTAAAGTTTTAATAGTAAAAGTTTTTGATGTTATTGATGTTATTTTTTGAATACCAAAATAATCTCTAGTTTTATTAATCTGATATATTCTCGAACCAATATGCAAATATAATCTATTTGGAATGTTTAGTGCATTTATAATGATAGCATCTGTAGGAGATTTTTCAAGAGTGAAAAATTCATTAGTTTTTTCCAGATCGTATGTCAGTAGAAAATCTGCTCCAGCTGGAATATTTAATTTATACTTATATTTAAAATTAACATTAATTTCATAAAACTCAAAGTTTTTATATATGTCTATATTTGAACTAGGGGCATCTAAAATTATATCATCTATTTTAATAATTCTAAACTCACTTGGAAATGCACTTAGATGATTATCATATAAATTAATTTCAATTTCATTGGGTCCCTGAATGTAGTCAAAATAAACAAAATCATTTACAGATATATTATGATTTACGTCTGTAGTGAATGTAGACGATAACTCATCATTTGATATACTAATATTAGTTATTGATTTGCCACCAACTTTAGCAACTATAGCACTAAACCCAGAACCACTAGTTAAATTATTATCAACAACTAGTCTATCACCAACTCTATAATTATCACCTTTAGACTCAATAATAACTGAATCTACACTACCAGGAGAAATTGCAACAGTTTTAGCAATAGTTTTATTTACATTAATATTTTCCTTGGGGTATTCATCATTGTGATCAAGACCAGGAAAAATTTGAATTCCATCATTAATAATTGGATCAATATCTTTTTCAAATGATCTAGTAAATACAGATGGAATTTTATCATTCCTTCTACACCTATTATTCATATAATCATCATAAGATGAGGCAAAAGTATCTCCAACAAAATATGGAAATCCATTAAATCCTATATTATTATTTTCAGCCGCAACTGAATCTACTAAAGCATTAGTAATAGAATCATATGATTCTAATGTTGTAAAATAACAGTATCTTCCAGTCGGAAATTCTGGAGTTACAGTAAATCTTCCATTATGTTCATCTAAATCATTATCATCAGTACCTTCTACATATTCATAATCTTCAATAAATGTTCCAATTGGATAGTCATTAATTGAAGGTCCTCCTATTCTACTTAAAGTTACATATTTTGTACCATCAGTAGTAGTTAAAGTTATAGCTCCAGTAGTTCCAGATGCAACTTCATCATATTTTAATCTATACCTAGATTTAGCCGTAGTAAATTGAGTTACATAATTAGCATCAGAGGAATCTGTTATTACTGGTTTATTTCTCTCTGCTAAAATATATCCACTACAATAAGTAGGAACACTATCATAAGAAATACCAATAGGTATAGTATGCATAATGAAATATTGCAATACCTCATCATCCGTCATATTTGGTACTAGTTTACCCGAAGCTGTTTCAGCAGCAGATTTAACAGCATCAGGAGCTTTTTCTTTTAAATATTTAGCTGAAAGTTTTTTGGTATTTTGTAGTAAATAATATTGTTTTTCATCTAAATCTCTGGGAAAATCATTTTGATAATCAATTAATCTAAAGTTTTTTGGATTATTAGATTTTGGTGGAATAGCATCGGAGTCATCATAAACATAACCACCGTAAGAATCAATTCTATCGAGTTTGTTTAACTGTCTAACTAAATTAAATGTCCATTCATTTAATTTAGAAGAAACAATTGATTTCTTCAATTCAGATGATTGAATTTCTATATTTGGAGATATTGTATATCCACTACCACCATTGATAATAATAAATCCAGTTACTTTGCCACCAGAAATAGTAGTATTAACAACTGCATCTTTACCATTTCCCGTGATAACTACTTTTGGTGGGAAATTATATCCACTACCTTCATTAATTAACGATAATGAAGTTATAGATCCATTTGAGGTATAAGCAATTGCTTTTGCTCCATCTCCAAATTCAACTTCTACTGAAGGAGCAATTGCAAATATTTTTGAAATTTTCTTAAACCCATCGTTTACATTTGATGCTGAACGAATTTGTAGTTCATTATAGTTATCTTTATAAAAATTATAATAAGAAACTAGAGGACCTGAAAAATTAACAATTCTGTCAGAATTTAAACTAAACGGAACATCTACTCCATTCAATTTACCACCACCAGAAATTGTAATTGTGGGTAGAGAAACATAACCTTCGCCAGAATCTCTAACGATAATACCATCAATAATTCCATTTTTATAACTTAAATCTAATTTTGCTTCTCTAAAATATGGTGGATTTAATTGTTCCGATATAAACTTAAAATTAGGATTAGATACAGCAGGAGTAGATGCATCACTGAGAAGATAATTTAACGCTAAAGAATTTGAATTTAAAAGAGATTCAGCTTTTGTTCTATGAAGAGTGAACGTATTGTCATCAATTACTCTAACAAAATATTCAGTATTATTTCTCAATACAGCAAAAAATTCTCCACCCTGGAGAATTTTTAAAGTTACCTTTAATGAAGTTTCAAGTCCATGATTATTACTTGTTACAACTTTAGTTGTAACATTTAATCCACTATAATCAGTAAATAATACTGAAATCTGCGGATTATTATTAACTATATCAATTTCTGGTTTTTTACTAAATCCTGATAAGTTAGATGTTGGTGACCAAGCAATCGCCAATTTATTAAAATCTATAGATTTTAACGATGAAGAAATTTTTACTAATTTTTTTTCACTACCTACAACTAATGAATCTGTCAACCCAAACTTTGGAAGTCCACTTTCATTTAATGAATATCCAAAACCATTACTGTCTTCAGTATACAAAACTGGATAATCTCCACCATCACCTATATAAAAATTTTTAATCTGACCATATGATACTGTATTACCTTTGTATGAATTTATCTGTACAGCATCAATATTTAACCCTACTAATTTTTTATTTTTTCTTCCAACACCAACTGCTTGAGTATCAGATAGTAAACCACTCTTATTCCACCTAGTTAATAATCTTTGATTTGTAAATGCAACTTTTTTCTTATCATTGACACTTAATGTAGTGTTAAAATCAACTATGTCCTCCCACCACCTAGGAATACCAGATCCAGAAACATAGATATACTCTTCAAAGTCATATTGACTGGAAAATCCAGTTAATGATTGATATGAATTTAATGATTTAATATTATCAATTTCTAATGTAGTATTGTTAGATGTTTCTATAATTGAATCTCTAGTTCTATTATTATTTGATGCTAAAATTGCAGATAATCTGTCGGAAATTTCTGCAGTAGTAAAAGCATAAGCCTGTACATTAGGACTATCAAATCTCGCAAATGAATATGTTGATTCATTATGCAATGATCCTCCATCTTGAATTACAATATCACCAGGTAAACCTAATAATTGAAATTTTGGATTTACAATTGCACTATTATTATAATCAATGTAAAATGTATGATCTAATTTATTTTTTCCAGCATATTCCCAAAGAATTGGATTAGCATTAACAATAGTACCATCATATTCAGTTCCATTTGTATGGGACGGAGCAGTTATGCCAGAAGTACCACTATTTTTTGCTAAATATAAATTATCATTATAGAATACATAATCGCCAGTACTGAAGATTGTATTAGTTGTCCATGTTGTATTTTCTTTTAATCTAGCAACTGATATCACTTCATCTTTAACATTAAAATCAATATTATTACTACCAGAATAAGAACAATCAAATAATTGATGTGCGCTTCTATACTTATAAAATATTTCATTTCCATTAATTGATACAATACCATTAGTAACTGGAAATCTAGTTACTTCATCTACAGTCAAAACAAAGTTAGTTGTTGATGAATTAATTCCAGTAATCTGTTTTGTAACTACTGTAGATGGAGGTAAGAATATTTTATTAATATCAGTATTTGTAGTTATATCAAACTCATAAATGTTTTCTGATAAAGAAATATTATTATCTACTTCAATAACAACACCAGAAACACCAAAAACAGAATCTCTATTTTGTACTAAAGAAATTACATCTGGCAGTATATTATTTTGTAAAAAATAACCATCGATTAATTTACATTTAATGATTTTTCTATCAGTAAATGTTGAATTGGAAGTTTTAAATGTATAGTTTTTAGGAAATTCAATTTGTTGTTCTTCACCATCAATTCTTAGACCATTTCTATTTGAGGATGGACTAATGTATGATTGTGAAATAAAAGCTCTTGCTTTTTCACCGGCATTAGAATAAATTTCTTCATTTGGTAGAAAATAACCAACAACATCATCTAAAATTAATTCATCAGTATAAGCATCATAATATTCTACTCTACCAGACCCAGTTCCAGATAAATTTTGTACTAACTCATCTTCTCCAAAATTAGTTGGTCTCACTCTAGCAGTTATAGCACCTATATACGACTCACCTGTATCAATAACAGAAACTGCAGATATAGATCCATTAGAATCTATATCTGTTACTTCAACAATTGCTGTTTTATTTTTTCTAGTTTTTGTAGTAGGATCAATTGATCCTACACCACTACCAAGTATATCTATTATTGGTGGATTAACTAAAATGCCACCATCTTTTCTATTGTCATATCCATCACCACCGTCTAAAATTCCTATACCCGCTTGAATAATTTTTGGTATAGAACTATTGATTTTTAATTTTGCACCACTACCTCTTTTTTTTAATTTAATATTAAATTTTCTATCATTAAATAAAATTCTGAATAAAATTTTATGACTATTTAAACTTCCCTTTGAAGAATAGAAAGACTTAATATTTTTAATAAATGATGCTAAATCAAGAGATTCATCTAAAACTTCAGGAATTAATGGAGATAATTCAGATTTAATTCTAGATAAAAACTCATTCGCATAATCATATGCAATATTTTTTACATCAACTAAATTTTTATGTTCAGCAGCAGTAGAATTTGTTAAAAATATATTTGATTTTGGTACACTATCTAAGACAAGGGCAGAAACACCTCTCTCACACTCCAAAAATTGTGTTTTTGTTTTACTTGTATAAAAAATTATTTCATCATCTATTTTTATATAACCATTAGTTTCAGGAAAACCTACTGTACTCTCTACAGTAATAGTTTTAACTGAATCTGATAAATTACCACTTTCTATTAATTTTGTATTTTTTACTAACCTAGAAGGTCTATAATATCCAATATTATAGTAGTCAATTAAATTTGAAGCAATATCAAGTGGTTGATACTTTCCTTCTTGTGATTCGTAATACGAAGAAATAAAATTTATAAATTTTTCATTAGTATCTCTAACAAAACTAGGAAACTGATTCTCAACTAGAATTGATACGTTTGAAGTCTTTTCTTCTAAGTATTTCATGAGCAGGAATATGGATTTGTTTCTGGTGTGAAGTCTTCTATATCAGTATAATTATTTGGATCATCAGATTCATTACTGCCATCAGGAGATATTGGAGTTGGTATTAATGGAGTTGTTGGAGTAAATCCACCTGGATTAGGTGTTAATGTGATGCCATCTGGTGTATCAGTATCTCCAGTTACTAGTGACCCATCTATTGGTAAGTCATCTGTAGGAGGTAACACTGAAATATCTGGATCTAAAGTTTTACTTATATCACCAGGGCCTAATATAAGATCATCGTCAATAGTAGTAATATCATCAATAATATACTCAGGAACAACATCAGGACCAAATAAAATATCTAATATTTCTGGAACTACCATAATATTTATTGGTTCATCTTGACAGGATTTTAATACAAAATTAAGTTTACCGATATCTGGATCAATTGTTCCAACTTCTTTAATTACTTCCCCATTAGTAGTAATCAAGTATATTTTATTATCACTGTTACAACCAGCATAAGAAGCCAAATGTACAGGTTCTAATATATTTTTATGACAAAATGGATCAGATAACATGTAATAATCACCGGAAGTATCTGTATTTAATTTTGTAAAAAAATCAACCTCATAAAATTTTTCTGTATTTGATGTAAGACCAACTAGTTGACTAAGATAAATTGGTATTGATACAAATTTTATTGATTCATCTAAACTCTTAATTTTACATCTTAACTCTAAATCAGAATACTCTCCTCCAAAATTATTAAACTCAATTTTACCAACATATTCTTTAATTGCATCATTTATTAGAGATATTAATTCATATTCTCTATTTCTAGTTTTTGACTCATCAAATATAATAGTTGGTCTGGAAATAATTTTAATGTCTGCAGGATCTAATATACTAACTTGTATAGATCCTACTTTATACTTATCTAATTCTCGTATAATTCTTTGTTTTTCATTATAACTTACATATTCGCCAACTTTTGGTTTAATTGAAATAAGAACTTTACCATATTGTGGTGGTGATAAAGTTTCTCCACCAACAACTTTAACTAAATCTGCATTTGGATAAATTTGTTGAATAATTGATTCATAATCCGAAAGAGTAACAGCTCTTTCTTGAGATGCATAATATCTTGGTGCTCTATACTTAATAGACTTTATACTTTCATAATCAGAACCACCATCAGATTTTTCAGTAACAAGACTAAAATTAATATTTGTATAATCTAATGTTGTATTATTTTGTTCTGTTATACCAAGAAAAGTACCAGCTAACTTGAATTGGTCTTTTATACCATTTGCTTGACTACCAGATGTTACTAGATATGTTAGTTTTACTATTTCACCGTCTCTTAACTTTCTTCCAATTACATCATCACCAAATACAACTTCATATTTTTGATCCTGTACTTCCTCTACAAAGAAAATTTCATCAGAATTTTTAATATTAACAATAGTTTCTTTTTTTGTGTATTCTTTTTCAAGAGTATTTGTTGGATCTGAAATGACAAATGCTTTTATTGTCTCGGAGTCAACAAAATTATTTGGTATAAAAAATCTTTGATGTTCGTTAGTACTATCTACAGTATAAAGTATAGAGTATTCTGTACCTTCATATAAATCAATATCAACAAACGTAATACTATTTTTACCTTGTACGATACTTTGTAGGTCATTCCTAGTACAAAAAGTATAATTTCTATTGTTAACCGATCCGGTTAATACTTTACCAGATTTTATAGCAACCATATCATATGATGAAACATTATCAATAGTTAAATTTATACGTATTCTTGGTGATGTATATGAGTTTGATCTATATCCTAACCGTTTTGCAATAGAAACTACGTTATCTCTAAGTACCGCAGTATCAAGATTTAACTCATTAGCCGACATATTTACATTATATGACGTATACAATGTATTATATGCTAACACATCGATAAGCATTGAAAGGTTAGACCCCTCAAAATCATAACCGGTAAACTCGTCCTGGAGTTTTATATAATTTTTTATAGAACTTTTTACCTGCTCAAATTCTAAAGCAGATACTACTGGTAATTCCATTAATTAACTTTCTCTAACTAGGACAAATGATAAATTTTGGACTTCTGTAGGAAGTCCAGTTATTAAATATTCTATAAAAACTTTAAACCCATTTGAACTATAATCTGCATCAATTTCTATGGTTTCTAAAGTAATTCTTGGTTCATAATTAATTAATACCGATTCAATTTCTTCAATTAAAGCATTTGCAGATACTTTAGTGTGTAGTTCAAATAAGTATGAAGTTGTATCAGTTCCTACTGTAGGATTAAAAGGTCTTTCATTAACTTTAGTCAATATTAAATTTTTTACTGACTGTTTTATCGCTTCTTCATTTTTTAAAACTATAATATCGTTGGTGATAGGGTTTAAAGAAAAGTCAAAACTAATATCTTTAAAAGATCTAGAAATTTTTCCTAGATGATCAGATACTAAAGATCTTTTATTTGCTATGGAACCAAGGTATTGAGTCATTGTTTTAAAAATTGTCTACCTTTATACTATGTATGTCAGTTCTTGCCTATTTTTTACGAAAATCGTTTTCCCGCATACCTAATAATTTACTACTCTTCAAGTAAATATCTGATTTTGGATTTGTAATTAATATCGCAGTACCAAATTCCTTTCTCATTATCGATGGAACATAGTCTGGATTAGGTGAATTTGCCATAATTTACCCCCTTAAGGTGAATAGTTATTTATTTTTTGGATTCGGATTCAGTTTCCCAAAAATATTCGTCAGTTTTACCTAAACGACCCCATCTAGTGCCATTTTCTACTTGGTAATACTTGGTTGATACTTTAAAATCAGGAACTTTTGGAGTCTCTGGTGTAATTGAGAGATCATATATTCGCATTCTATTATTTGGATATAGTGCAAACTGTCCGTTTTCTAATAAAACACAGTTATGCGACTTATGTTCATCAGGAACTTCGCTTACATTACTGTCAATTGAGTCAATATCACAATGGAAATTGTCTAAAGTAAACAAATACTCACCATTAATTGAACCAAAGTTACGAGTTCGTAATTCAATATCCATCGAAGCAATAAATTGCTTTTGAATTGCTACAATACCATAATCCATACAATTCCAAAACTGTAGGTTGGGTAGGTCTAGATCGGGTTTAGGAGTCTCTGGGCGATCCAAGAACGCACTAATTGGTAACTTATCATACATTGCCCCATATTCAGGAAGATAAGTCTCAAAATAAAAAGCACGTCCCGGTATGGACTTTGCCGATACCCAGACGCCCTCAACAAATTCGTCAAAACCAGTCTGATGATCAGTAAGATATTCTTTCCTTACATACACTTTTTTTGCTGGTAAATTGACGATTAAACTCACTTTCCTTGACCCCTATATGATTTTTGTTTACCGTTACGACTAGTTGCAGAAATTTTAGTATTTGTACTACGTCCCTGACGAGTCATTTTAGGAGAAGCGGGAATATAACCGGTTTTGAATAAACCTGCACCTTTCATCTTAGCCATAGTTTTCTTTTAAATGAATTTTTATTATACAATACCTAACTATTTTAGTCAAGTATAAACATTAACAGATCCAGTAATTCTCATATGAAAACAACTATCTGGAGCTCCTACGTTTGTAACAGGAACACCTTGAATTAATACCTTTGAGTTAATTGTAGTGGTAACTGCAAAATGAGTCGGTTTTGAATCATGTGGAGCAACAATATCGCCGGCTGTAGAACTAGGACGACCATTCGTAAAACATCTTACAGCTTTTACACCAATTACTGGAGCAAAATCTGAGTTAATATCTCCCAATCTAACTTGAGGTGCCGGCATTTAATTCTCCTTTAATCTATGAATCCAATGTTGAGATACACTAAATCCTTTTTCATAGCTACTTATAATCGAAATTTTTGGAGTAGTTGTATAACTAAACAATTTATCTACCTCTGGTGTTATTTCTGAATTAGATGCAAATACCTGAACTGTGCCAGTACCATTACCAGCACCATTACCATCATTAGTTGATACAAAAACATCTCCAATTTTTGCATCTTTGGGACCACCAAGTTTCTCCCAATTTGTATCACCAACAAGATTAATTTTATATCTTACATTTTTTTGAATATCTAAAGCTGAAGTATCAATTGATTGAATACTTGTACTTTCAAATAGTTCTCTTGATAAATTATCAAATGATGTATCTGTTTTTGAACCATAGTATATAATTTCTTCTCCAGAATATGCAAAATATGGATTATTATTTCCATTTTCATCGGTACTAATTTTTTTAGTATATTTTGGAATTATCAAATATCCATTTGATAAAAATCCAGCAGTAGACTCAACCTGTATCTTACTTGAAGAAGAGGTAATATCCTCAGTTATCTTTGTCTTAACTGGATTATCTAGATATGGATTGCCAAAATTTTCAAGTGTTTCGCCAATTTGTTCAGTAAGTTCATTAAGTCTAAACCAAAATACTTTATAAAAATCCATCTGATAACTTACATTTGGTTCCCACAAAACTTTAGGATAGATAATTGCATCTGGTGCGTTTATATCATTATCGCTATTTCTATCAACATAACCTAAATCTCGTAGTTCTGGTGGTAGAGATGAATTAGTTGCTTCATAGTATGCTCCACTACCAAAAGATTCTGCCCTTTCGCCAACATATAAGTTATCCTTATCATCTTTACCACCAGGACTTACCCATACAGTGGTAATATCACACCCACTACCTAGTGTACCGGTACTTAGTGCTCCTGTTACGGCACCATGAGTAGCAGTTATATCACTAACATAACCATCACCATCAGTTTGAACATTAATATTAATGACTCCAGTAACAGGACCAGAAGTAACTGAAAATGAATTTACACCAGTTGTACCATTCCAATTCCAACATGGTTTTGAACGAATTACAATTCTGGGTTGATTAACAGTTGTACCCGGATCTAAATCTAAATTTGGAAGCATATAACGATCATCAGCAATAATTAAATCTTCAACAAAATACTTAACTCTATCCATAGCTGGCGGAAGAGATCTGTAATCTCCAACGATATTTCTTGTACCAGAATTGTCAGACCCCTCTACAGCAGGGGGTAAATTATCAATCTCTGTTATTTGAGGTACAGATTTAGTAGTTGATTTAGATGCTTTCTTAAGTCTCTTTAATAAAGAATCATCATTTTGTACAAGTCTTTTATGATATTCCTCACTCATAAAAGAAGACTGAGCGATAGATTTTTCAATAACTTCAGTAAATCTATCCTCAATTGACTTTAAAGTTTTATATTGTGGATTTACATTATTTTGATCTAAATTTAATTTATCAAACCTAATTAAACACTCATCATCAATTGATGTTGCAATATCATTAACAGAGGTATCTATATCAAAAAATTCTAAATCAGGTTCATATGCTTTAAAATAATTTAATACAATATCATCTCTACAAATATCATCAAAGGTAGCTGATGCCTTTTTACCACCCATTGTAGATTTAACGTAAGAATTAACAAATTTATAAAGACTAATAATATTTTTATTTGTTTTATAATATTCTAAAAACATTTCAAATGTTTCTCTGTCAATTGGAGCTAATGTAAATGACATATAAATTGAACTAATTTTATATGCAATCGGTCTTTTTGGACTTTGCATCAAATATCTGTTATCTGTCTTAGACCCGTCATCCCAACGAACAGTACCTAAGACCCAATCACCATTTTCATCAGAATCTGTTTCTGGTACACATGAATTATCTGATGAATAAAAAATAGGGGAATATTCAATTTCTTTTCGATTTTTTGAATAATAAATTCCAACAACTGCAGATCGGTTTTTAATTCCTTTACTGGATCTTACTTTAATCTGAATATTTGAATCGGATGTATATATTTGATCCGCAGTAAAATCACTTCCACCACTAATTGTAGCATAACATAATGTATGTATACTTACACGATTTACTGCAGAATCAGCAAATTTTATAGTTTTGACTTTTTGTAATTTAATATTTTTTGAAACATAGATGATGTTATTGGCAGTATCTACTGCAGTAATTTTAGTTGATTCTCGAATACCTTCACCAAAAACTTGCATACCAGGAATTAAATCATTAACTGAGTTTAAATGCATCCAACCATTAGTCTCACTATAATCATTAGATGTTGCACCTAATGCAAGAAACTGACTCTCAGAAATTCTAGAATCACATTTGCCTTTATTAGAAGATTGAGATACAAGTCTTTTGAGTGCTACATCAACAACATAATTAACAATATTTGTAATTGTTGCACCATTTACTGTATCACCAATTGATAATAGATTTGTAGTTGAACCAAAATCTTGTGTTACTGGTTTACCAAATCCTACAGACCATTCTCTAACAAAACTATTTGTTCCGGTATGATCACTAAACCACAAGGCAAATTTTGTATCACTAATTAATTTAATTCTAGAAACTTGAAATTGAGCTTGATTTAATCCAGAAGCACTTAATTGTTTTATAACATTAATTTGAATATCATTTTCTGTTGCAATAGTTACACCACTAATCTCAACTTCATAATGTTTTCTTTGATTAGAGTTATCTCCACCACCAAGATCAGCAGCAGATTTCGGTGTAATAGTTACACTACCATTAGATGAAGTTAAACTATTAGTAATGTTTGCTGGATCATTGAATATATGTTCGATTGTTGATTTTTTATTTGTAGAATTATCTGTTATATTTCCTGGTAGATAATTAAAGAAAATTGATTGATCATCAGTTCCACCATGATATAGTACAGGATTACCAATCTTATCTGTAAGTGTATTTTTATTTGTAGAAGGTGTATTAGTTGGCGATCCGCTAATTGTTAGATTACCTTTAATATCAAATTCAACTGATACTGAACCACCAGAAGTTCCTGTGACACTAATTTTAATTTTTGCATTTGCATCTTTACCATCTTTATCATAAAAATCAATTGAAGATCCACTTGCAGTAAAACCACCTTGATTATCAACTGCATCCATCATATAACTACCGCCTTCTAAAGTTACAGTTTTACTAGAACTTCCCTTCCCACCAGATTGTTCAAACTGCACACCAGAACCACCCCACCCAACAGTGTTTAATGCAATACCGGCATTGTTTGGATTATCATCCCACTCAAAATCAAATTTAATTGTTGCACTTACATTACTTTGTGGGGCATCATCATCACCACTAATCTCTCCAGAAGTAGCATCAAAATTTAATTTGCGATATGTCCAATCATCTTGTATCCAATAAATCTCACTGACAGTTTTGTCTAATGTAAATCCACCATTAAATGTAGTTGATATTGGATATACATTATATGTGGTAGAAGAAGATGATGGAGGATCATCACCACATGCACATACTTTTGTTTCCTGAATAAATCCACCAACTTTTCTTGGTTTTAATGCATGTGATGTAGGCCAATTATACACATGTTGAAAATATTCTTCGTCATAGGTAATAAATGGTCTTACCTGTTTCTCATGTCTTGGAATTCTTGTTTTACTCTTTGTTTCACTAGTGCTATCTTGTTCATAGAAATATTCACTGCTCAGAACATCATCTAAAACTCCATCCACATCTCCATCTACATAATCACCTACACTATTGATATAATTATAACGCATATACAAAGGGTCACGTTCATGAAACGTTGCATTCTTAATATCTGTGTTGTACGAATCTGTACCAGAAAAAGAGCTCTGAGTACCATTACCAACCTCAAAGTGATTGTATCGAATGATATTGGATAATGTACCCACAACCGGTGGTGATGGTGAATCCTCACAACTTACGCCAGCTGGACTAGTATATTCTAACGTGCGATTCTTAAAAGACTCTGTGGGTCTCGCATTACCAGTTTTTGCTCTATCTTTCTTCGCCATAACTTACAGAAATTCGCGTGCTTAATCACCTACCTTATGTAGGCGAAGGCCTGGAAGACCATTATAGTCATGATACTCCCACTCTAATATATCCCCCTCTTCCCATTGAAGTTCATCGACAAGTGATGGGGGAATTGTTACAAAATATTCATCATTGTCTGAGTTATACTGAACTTCAGTACTAAATTCATTGATATTCATTTGATTGGTATTACAATTCTTCAGTATATATCAGAGTTATTCCCAATCTTGCAATACTGGGTGATATTTCAGATACTCCCAAAATGTCATCTTGAGTTCCCTCTGTGTCATCCCACAATGTCTTGCAGCTTCTGGGAGATTCATTGATGCATGATATAACCCTTCGTGTGACTCTCTGACATTCTCTGGTGTGGTCTTCTTGGGAACTTCTGAAAGTTCTTTTTTATTAACTTGAAGTAGATTCATAGGGGATTTTTTGGCTGGCAAAATTTTTTTTATATAGAGTGTTATCGAGTGGTCGAATCTGGTCCGTTATAGATTAGGGTAGTGCGGCGTTTTCGCTCACGGACGGGGGACCAGAGGCCAGGCCCTCCCGTTTCCTCTCTTGACTCAACCGGATGTCTTGAAGTATGATGAGGCGTTGCCGGCGACGACTGAACGGGTCGCTGTCACAGCAGAGGGCGATGTCTGTCCTCGGCGGTTGGTGTTGGAGCGACTGCCCTTTGTCATGCTCATAGGTGTCTCTCCCTTACGTGGACCACGTTGCTTGAGCACTGTGACTTTAACTGTCTTGCCGTTTGCCTGTAGGGCAGTGGCGATGTCGAGCAGGTTCTGGGTGGCGGTCGTCATGTGAGTTTGTTTGTATGTGGCTATTGTGCAGGGTCAGGGTGGCAACTAGGGGTTGCCTGTGTCACTTATCCGATTGTCCCTCCCATCATGGCACTGTATTGTGAGATAGGAAGGACTTTCATCAGTACGTACTCATGATCGTCTTTGATTTCTTCCTTGTAGGCATCTGCAGATGATTGGCAATCGAAGAGGCGAAGGGAATCAAAGCACTCTCCCTCGTAATGTCCATCAAGATAATCGCCACCGATGACGGCGATGCATTTTGGTTCGAT
>MDSX01025847.1_pt1 | contig 65134 bp, 63 predicted proteins | sample 811141 | NCBI WGS metagenome assembly MDSX01 (sample SAMN05326642, study PRJNA326480) | marine metagenome | isolation source: seawater | place: Atlantic Ocean: South East | collected 2010 | reverse complement strand
TATGATCATAATTTTATTGTTAAATTTTTGCATTGATCATTTGTAATATTTTTCTGATAAATATAACATTTGATATGATCATAATTTTATTGTTAAATTATACTTTTGTGATCATTTATAAATTTTAATGTAAGTTTAACAGAATAATTATGATCATATCATTTATAATTATTATCAGAAAATAATAATAAATGATCGATGTAAAATTTAATCAATAATTAAAATAAAAAATGTCTGGATAGAGTTCATAAAAAAGTTAAAAATAAAAATTAAAAATCAAAAATAAAATTATAAATTAGAAATTAAAAAATAAATATTAAATTTTATTATTAATAAAAAATTATAATGTTTTGAATAAAATGAAAATATGTTGTGATAATAAGTATGCTTTAGAATCATTATTAATAGATTCATTAATAATATTTTCAGAAATATAAATATCATCATTAACATGAAAAAATAGATATATATTATCATTAGGTAATATAATTTTGATATCTTCATAATTATATAATAAATTTTTAAAATTAATTTTATAATGATTTTGATCAATTTTATTAATTTTATCAATAATAATATAATTTTGATAAAATTGTATTATTTCATTATTAAATTGAGTTAATGTAATATTAATAGAATTATTATTATTGTTATAAAATGGTATTAAATCATTAACAGTATTCCATGTATTATTATTAAATTTATAAAAATGTGTAGTATAATTATTATTAATATTGAAAGAAATGATATTAGGTAAATGAATAAAAGAGTTATTAGTAATAATTTTATATGGAATAAGTTGTTGTATATTATTTTTAATTTTGATAGTAATATTAGATTTAGTAATAGGAATAAGTAAAGTTTTAAAAGAAAAATTATTATTATTAAATGATAAGTTATCAATAGATTGTATATTATTAACATGTGAAATGATATCATCAGAGATATTAAAATTATTTTCTCTATTAAGTTCTAAATCTGATACTAAATGTTCTAAAGATTGTGAATTATTATATAAATTGATAGAATGATTGAGAATAATTTTAGAATCTTCTTTAGTAAGAATTTTGTTATTTAATTTAAGTGAATTGACCGAATTATTGATAAATTCGTTAGCATCATAATAATTAATAGTAGAATTAAACTTATCTTTAATAATATTAATAAATGGATTAATAAGTATATTATAATTCATAAATTTTGATATATAATAAATATAATATAATTAATAAAATAAACGAATGAGTTATTGTAGTACAGAAGTAAAAGAAAAAGAATGTTTAAATAAGAGTGATTTGGATATAATAATAGAGATATATAATAAAATATTTAAGAATGATAAAATAGAAAAAACAAAAAATAAGTATAATGATATAAATAATAAATTAAAATCAAAACTGGGAAATAAGAATCATCATTTATGGATAGATTATTTATTGGAATATGTAAATATAGAAGATAAAGAAAAATTAAAAAAAATATCAGATAAGAAATTTATACCAAAAAAGCCAATAGATTGGTATAAAAATCCAAGTACATGGTTATCAAATTATGATATAAATAAAGTATTAAAACAATATGATAAGACAAATAAATATAAATATAAATATATAGGTTGTTTTACAAAGGATTTTGCATTAAAAGATGATAAAGGAAAATGTATGTATTATGATAATAAATGTGATATAGATATAGATGAAGTAATAAGTAGTGGAAAAAAGTATATGGGTTTAATAACAAATTTAGATAGATATGATCAATCAGGAAGTCATTGGACAAGTATATTTATAGTATTAGATCCAAATTTAGAATCATATGGAATATATTATTATGATAGTGTAGGATTATCAATACCCAAATTAATAATGATTTATATAGATAATGTAAAAAATCAATTAAAAAAAAAATATAATAATGAACCAAATTTATTTATAAATAAAAAGAGATTTCAAAAAGGATCAAGTGAATGTGGAATGTTTGCAATAACTTTTCAAATAAAATGGTTAAATAATTTATTAAAAGATAAAAAAACAAAAATAAAAAAAATTTTAGATGATGAAATGACGGATAAAAACATGTTAAAAAATAGAAATAAATATTTTAGTCCAGTATTATTAAAAAAATAGGAGTATATTGTTAATAAAAATATATAAAAAAAAAAGTAAAAAAAAAAGTTAAAAAAAAATAAAGATATAAAAATGATACTATATATATAATTATATTAATGAGTATATCAAATAAACTATTTAAGTGGTTAGAAAAGTATAAGAATAGTAATGATAATAAAAAAAAAAGATCCCATACAAATATAAGTATTGGAGAACCAAAAATATCTTATAATATTCCAGATGATAAATATGATATATTTTTAAAAAAATATAGTGTAGCAATAGATCAAAATGCAAAGTTATATTTTGTAGAAAAACCACTTAATCCAAGTTTAATAAGAGTAGATTTAGATTTTCGTTTTAAAGCTATAGAGAAAGATGATATTGTTTCATTAGATAGAAATGATTATTTATCAGAAGAGAATATATTTAATATAGTAAAAGAATATTTTAAGATTTTATATTCAATATTTGAATTAGAAAATAATAAAGTAACATGTGTAGTAATGTTAAAAGAGAATTTAATAAAAGATAAAAATATAATAAAAGATGGAATTCATTTAATATTTGATATAGTAGCATCAAATGATGTACAATTATTTGTTAGAGAAAAAATATTAGAAAAAGCAAATATAATTTTTAAAGGAATATATTCAATTAATAATTATAAAGATATAGTTGATAAAGCAATAATATCTTCAAATGGATGGCAAATGTTTGGTAGTAGAAAATATGGACAAGAACCATATCAAATAGTATATACAATGACTTATAATACAGAAGATGAAGATATTGAAGGATGTGATAGTGATGATGAAAATATAAATGAAGATGATGATGATGATGAAAAAGAATTATTAAAAACAACAAATTGGACAATGAAATTATCAATGAGACAAAAAAAAAAAGAAACAAAATTAAAAACAAAATATATGAATATAATAGATGAATATAAAATAAAATTATCACCAAATAATGAAAAAAATAAAAAATATATAGATAATTTATATTTAATAGAAATAAGAAATAATTTAAATAATAGAGTAGATGAAGAAAAATTAGATTTAGTAAAAAAAATAGTATATGAATGTTTGAATTCAGATAGAATGAATGATTATGGTAATTGGATTCAATTAGGATTTATTTTAAGAAATATAGATGAAAGATTATTAGATTTATGGGATGATTTTTCAAAAAATAGTGATAAATATAAAGTAAATACATGTCAAAAAAAATGGAATACAATGAAAGATGATAGATTAGGATTAGGAACATTAATATATTGGGCAAAAATTGATAATCCTGAAAAATATGAAGAATTATTAAATAAATCTTTAATAAAATATGCTGATAAATCAATAGAAAATCCAACACATTATGATGTAGCAAATTTAGTATATAAAAAATATGGAGATGAATTAAAATTAGTAAAAGGAAATAATTGGTATATTTATGATAGAAATTTACATAAATATACAACAATGATAGATGGATTAGATTTATCAGCAAGATTAAGTACAGATATTCATGAAATATTATTATCAAGATCAAAAGAATGGGCAGATAAAGCAATGAAATATGATTTAGATGCTCCAGAAAGAGCATCATTAACAACTAAATGTGATAAAGCTCAATCATTAATGAAAAATTGTAGAATGACAAGTTTTAAAGATAATGTAATAAAAGAATGTAAACATTTCTTTTTACATAAATATTTTGATGATGAACTAAATGAAATACCATATTTAATTGGATTTATAAATGGAGTATATGATATTAAAAAAGGTATTGAATATAAAGATGATATTACAGATATGGGATTTAGAGAAGGTAGTCCTGAAGATTATTTAAGTTTTTGTTGTAATCAAATTTATAGAAAATATGATAAAAATGATCCAGTTGCAATAGAAATTAATGATTTTTTAAAAAAAGTTATACCAAATGATAAAATTAGAAAATATCTAATTATACAATTAGCATTAGCATTAGATGGATCTTTTAGACAAGAAAAATTTTTTATATTAGCCGGAAAACAAGGTAGTGGTAGTAATGGAAAAAGCACATTAATAAATTTAATTGAAAAATCTTTTGGTGATTATTTTACTCCATTAAATGTTTCATATATTACACAAAAAAGAGCTACTTCTAATAGTGCAAATCCTGAAATTATTAAAACAAAAGGAACCAGATTTGTTTGTATGTCAGAACCTAATGATGGAGATAAATTAAATGTTGGAAAACTTAAAGAAATGACTGGTGGAGATTCATTATCATGTAGAGGTTTATATAAAGATCAAGTAGAATTTAAACCACAATTTACTGTCTTTCTTACTTGTAATTATGTTCCTGAAGTTACATCCAATGATGAAGGCACTTGGCGAAGAATTAAATTAATTGAATTTGTTTCTAAATTTTCAGAAACTCCAGATTATTCTAAACCAAATGAATATTTAGCTGATAGACATTTACCTGAAAAAATTAGTTCTTCAGAATGGACATCTACATTTATTTCTATGTTAATTCATATTAGAATCAATATACCTAATATTAATAATATTGAAGAACCTAAAGAAATTACAGAAGCTACTAAAAGATATGCAAGAGAACAAGATTTAGTTGCACAATTTATTAATGATAGAATTATTAAAGATTTTAATATTAAAGAATTTTTATCAATACAAACCATTTATGGAGAATATAAATTATGGTTTAAATCTAATACTGCTAATAATAAAGCACCGCTTTCCAGATCTAATTTTGAAACACAATTATCAAGAAATGATTTCTTTGAAGAAAAAAATAAAGTTAATAAAAAAACAGGGAATTGTTGGAGATATTTAAAAATTGTTATTGAAGAAGATAATAATGATGAAGATACAGAAATTATATAAAAAAAATGAATTATATTTATAAATATACTAATAAAATGGATAATATTAATACTATTTTTTATAACTTAAAAGATCTATTAATTGATAGAAATGATGATATTACTAACTTTTTAACTCAAATTGATACTACTACATATAAAGATTTTTTATCAACTGATTTAAATAAATTAACTTTTTATACTAATAATACTTGTATTATATTTTTATTAAATAATGAAGTCAAAAAATTATTAATTAGTGATATCAAAATCAAAAATGATAGCACAAAAATTGATAATTCTGAAAAAAAACCTAATCTTATTTATACTAAATATAAAGAATTTATTGAAAATCATAATAATATTGTTAATTATATCATTATTTTTAATAATTTAACATCCAGTGATAAAAAAATTATTAATTCATTTGATAAAGCTATTCAACATCTTAAAGGTGGATTATCTATTTTTTTAGATAACGATTTATATTTTAATCCTACTAAACATCATTTAGTTGATAAACATCGTAAATTAAATCAAACTGAAATTATTGATATTATGACTAAATATAATGTCACTATTAAAAGTAAATTTCCTGCTATATTAAAAACTGATCCTATATCCAGATGGTTAGGACTTAAATCTGGAGATATTGTTGAAATTGATAGATATAATCCAAATTGTGGATTATATAAATATTATCGAGCATGTATTTAAAACTTTAAATTATTAATTATATTATGAGTATTGAACTAATCGAATCTTTAATTAAAGATAATACAGAATTTAATAAATTGTTCTCTAATTTTACTACTTCACATAATATTATTTATATACTTAAATTAGAAAATAATAAATATTATGTTGGTAAAACTAAAAATATTTTAATTAGATATAAACAACATACTTATGGTAATGGTTCATTTTGGACTAAAAAATATAAACCAATCAATATTGATAAATTAATTTATGATTGTGATGATTTTGATGAAGATAAATATGTTAAAATTTATATGTCTATTTATGGTATTGATAATGTTAGAGGAGGCACTTATATTCAAGAAAAACTTTCTAAAAATACTCAAAAATTTATTATTAGTGAAATTAGAATGGCTGAAAATAAATGCCTTTTATGTGGATCTACTGATCATTTTGCAAAAACATGTATATATAAACATAATTTTTTTATTCGATTCTTTTTATATATTATTAATTTTATTAATATTAATAAATATAAAAGTAATAACTATGTCAACAAAAAAAATACTAAATTTCGACGAAATAAAATTTAATTATTTTGATACAGATACAGAAATAAACAATATAGAAAAACCTATTATTTTTGGATGGATTTCAACAACTGGTGATCCATTTGTTAATGATTTATTAAAAATTGATCCTACTTATACAACTCCTGAAAATGAATTTAACATTACAAATTTTAAAAATAATATTTTTGATAGTTTTTATCATACAATCGATGCAAACGGAGATGATGATGTTGCATTAAAATCTATTCTTGACTCAGCTATTTTATCTGCGAGTGATCCACAAACAGATGCTGACAAAATAAGTATAACAAATGCTGAAAATGCACATGCAGAGGCTACAGGTTTTTATACTGAAAAAAATTCCTCATTTATTTTAAATAAATTAGATTTTTCAAATACATCCTCTCAACCTACTCTTACAACTCCAACTCCAACTGCAAACAATATAGATTTTTATCATTGTGAGGAAATTAATACTTTATTAGAAGAATCTAATTTAAAAAATAAAATTAATAATATTTGTTATTTATATCAAATATACAAAAAATTTTATGATTCAATAGATAAAGATGATTTTACATTACATTTTAATAATACTGCTTCAATAGAGTTGTATAAATATACAGATATTAGTGTTGGATCAATATCATTAACAGACATAACATTACCAGCATCAGTAACTTATAACAATAATTTTAAAGATAAACTAATTGTAGATATTGATAGTGATAATATATTATTAAAATGTCATATTGATTTTTTAAATGATTTAATTGAAACAAAAAAAGATGATCCAGAAAATTTGAAAAAAAGAATTTTTTTATATTATAATATTATCAAAATATTATTTCAAGTTTATATTACCGATTTATTTTATCAATTTAATGAAGCAATTGAACATAAATTTACTAATGGGGGTGACACTTTTATTGATAAAACATATATAGGAGTAGTAAATTCGTTTGAAAAAGATGAAAATGGAAATTATTTTACTACTGAAACTATTAAAATCGAAATTATAAATCATATAAATACACATTTTGATGATTATTTTATTCAAAAATGTAAAGATGATTTATTAATTAAAAATAAAGAAAAAAATCTATTTATATATGGAATTAAATCATTAGATATTCAACCAATTTTTACAAAAAAATCAAGTTGTATTTTTGAAACAAGCAGTGATCATATTTTGAAATATGTAGAAAATAATACTATAGATAAAGAAAAATTTGTAATTATAGACATAGATACTAAAAATATTCATAACTTAAAAAATGATATTACAATTACAAAAACTCATAATAAATATGAAATTAATTTAACTGGCCATTCAGATATATGTAGCTTAAATAGTATTAAAGTAATATCAAAGAATAGTTATGCTGAAAAGTTAAAATATGATAATTTAAATTTAGAATTAACAGATTTAAATAAAAAATATTTTGAAAAATCAGATGTTTTAGATGATAAACAATCAAAAAATATATCATTAAATGATAATTATAAATATATAAATTTATTTTATTATTTAACTTTTATTATTATTATATTTATTGTTGGATCATTATTAAATCAAAGTGATATTAATAAAATAATATTATATTTAATTATAACGATAATTATATATTCTTTATTTAATGTATATACAGAAACAAGAGAATATTTTGATACTGAAGGAGATATTGCAGATGGAATTAATACAGAAATAATTTTATATGTTAATAGTTTATTTTTAATTGCAGATTCAAAAATAGAATTATATTATTTATATAAAAAATTATCAGAAAATACAGAAAAAGAATTAAGTTTAAAAATATTACAGGATAAATATATTGATCATAATATTATAAATGAAGAAGAAAATATTAATAGTTCTTGGATAAATTATTATAGAAAAATAATGTTTATTCATACATTATTTTTGATGGTATTAGTAATTATAATATTTCATTTATTAAATTCAATATTTAGTGGTGTTACATATATATTATTATTAATTTCTATTATTGCCTTTATGGTTATATTATTTTTATATTTTTCAAAAATAAATAGTATAGTTAGAACAAATTCTAAACATAAATATTGGAGTAATATGAAAATATAATATAATATAACTAATAAAAATAATGAGTATAACATTAGATAACTTATTATATAAATTTAATAATTTTAAAGTTAATGTAAAAGAAATTATTAAAAATAAAACAACAAATGTAGAATCATCTGTACATAATTTTGATAATTTTATTCAAGGAGGTGTAGAAGCAGATGGTTATTTATCTATTTTTACAAGTGATACTAATAATTTTATAGCAAATTTAGGATATAACGATGATTCCGGATATGGATCAACAAATGATGTAAAAAATGAATGTCAAAATTCACAAAATAAAAAATTAGATACTTTATCATCACCTATATTTGATTCAGATAATCACGATGGTGCTATAGAAATTCTTAATTATAATGATTTAACAAAAATTAGATATGATAAAGATAATAATTTATTATATTTAAAAGAATCCCCAATTCAATATGATTTAAGCAAAAATATAGCATCAAATCTAAAAATATATAAAAAACATATTTGTTTATATTTATTATTAAAACATTATTATTCTAATAAATTAGAAGATGACGATGAAATTGTTATAACAAAATATAATGACAAATCAATTTTTCCGAATGATAAAGATACTCCAGATAGTGATATTGATGCATATCTTAATTTATTTAAAAATGCATTAAAAGAAAACCCTTCCGATCCATCAAGCAAAAATTTAAAAAATAGAAATGATTATATAGTAATATTATATCATTATTATAATGTATTTATAACTTTAATTAATTATAAAATAATTTATGAATTTATAATTACAAATTGTAATATTCATCATTTACTAAATGGTAATAGTTTTAAAAATGAATATATCAATTATTGTGATTGGGAAAATTTAATAATTAAAGAAGAAGCTAATAAATGTGAAAATGTTGATTCTCCAACTACTGTTAACTGTAAAGTTAATTTTGCATTATATAATGCAGATATTATGAATGCTGATTTAGGAACTCATTTAACAGTATCAACTTTCACTGATACAGAGTTAATAGATCAATTTAATGATAAGTACAGTGGAAGCCCTTTTACTGATGTATTAGAAACTAATACTGATAATGGCGATTATAAATTAAAAAGTAGTAAAAATCAATTATATTTACAAGACGTTGATAGTAGTCCTGCTATATTTTCAATAAAATCTGAATTTATTGAAAATAGTAAATGTAAAGATTTTGATACATTATATATTGGAACAAATGATCATCAACATGATAATTTTTATAGTTCTTTAAAAAGAGGTTTATCGAGAAAATTACATGAAGATTTTCAAGAAAATTTAAATGAAATGAATTTAACAAAAAATATAGTAAATTTAAAGGATAAAGAAAGCAATGATTATAATAGTATAAAAGAAACAATAAAGAATAAAGAAGATAAAATTAAAAAAACAGATAAAGATATAAAAGAAAATAATAAATTGTTAAACAGTTTTAATAATAAAGATAAAAGATTAATATATACATATTATATAACAATAATAATATGTTTTATAATATTATTAAGTTTAATTAAAATCAATGATAACAATATGATATTATCAATAATAATATTTTTATTAATAATTTATTATATATTAATTTCTTATTTAAATAATGTAAATACAAAAGAAAATTTTGTTGATGAAGAAGTTGATCCAACAACTTGGTCAGAACATATTGATAGTAAAAAAAAAGAATATTTATTAAAAACATTATATGATGAATTAAAAGAAATAAGAGAAAATAATTTATCATTAATAAATAATATTATAGACGTAACAGAATTTAAAATAAGACATGAAACATCGTTAAATGAAATAATTGATTATACAAAATATATTAAAGATAAAGATAATAGATATAAAAATACATTATTATTATCATTAAATAATTTATATAATTTAAATGATAATTTAAATAGTAAAGGTTATGATTTAAAAATAAAAGAGATAAATATAAATTTTATGATATTATTATTATTATTAATAATATTAATATTATTTTTAATAAATTTAACAAAATTAAATAATATAATAATGGGTTTTGGAATAGTTATATTTATAGTGATAATAGGAATATATTTTTATAAAATAGCAAATATTAAAGAAGGAGATTATAGAAAAAAATATTGGTTTAGTGTTTAAATATTTTTTGAATTTTTCCATAAATCAGATTTATTAACATTATATTTATCAATATGTTTACAATATCCTCTCCATTTAAATCCAGGACAAGTGCATATAGTATCAATATGTTTATTATTATTTTTAAGAAAAATATAATAAATATAATAATGAATATCACTATAAGTTTCACTTTTAATAATTATTTTTTTAATATTAATTGGTGATGAATTAGTTTGTGAATGAGTTTTAGAAGTCTTCCATAAGTCAGAATTAATAGGATCATATGTTTCAATATGTTTGCATTTATCATTTTTAATATAATCTTGACAAGAACAAATAATATTTCTTGGATTTAAAGAATCATCATTCCATGTAAAATATAGAATATTATGATTTAATTTAAGATTTTCTTTATTTTTAATAGTAATTTCGTTAATAGTAATATCAGACATATTTAATATAAAATAAATTAAAATTTCATTTTTTTTTTTATATATATTTTTTATAAATATATAATGCAATATCAAAAACAAAATTTAAAATTTGATTTAGAAAATTATATAAAAAAATTTAAAATAGATCAAAATAATATATTTAGTAATAAAATTAAAAAAAATATTAGAAATTTATTAGATGAATATAAAAATAATACTATATTAACAACATTAACAGATATAAAAGATGATAATAGGGGATCTTATAATGTTGATAATGATAAAGAAGAATATATATTAAAAACATTTACAGAAACATATGAATATGGAAAATTATGGAAAAATATAGGAAAAGTAATTCCAGTATCAAATAATATAGATATAACCTATGTCGATGCCGATGCAACTATAAAAAAAAAATAGTAAATAGAGAATCTCTAACTGATAGTGAATATGGTGTTTTAAAGAGTATTAAAGATAAAATTGATGCAAGTGATTATATTTTATTAAAATTAGATGAATATGGAAATTATTCACCAAGTGGAACTGCGCATTATTTTGTTCCAGATGATAAAATTAAATTTGGAAAAAAGTGGGAATTATATGATGGTATTCCAGAACCAAATATTCAAATAAAATACGATGATGAAGAATTAGGTAAAAAATTATATAATAAAATAATGGCAAATAAAGGTAAAAATAGTGATAGTAATACTGATAAAATTTATAGAGTTGAACTAAAAGATGAAGATATACCACTAAATTTAAAAATATATAATTATATAGAATATAAAATAACTGATAAAAAATATTATTTTATACCATTAAATAATGATATACTAAATAATTTATTATTAGATATAAGATTTAATAAAGATTATAAAAATGTCTTTAAGTTAATATCTACAACAGATTTAAATGATGTAACAACCCAATTTATAGAAATAATAAAAGAATTAAATAATAAAAAAGAAAGAATTGATTTAAGTGATTTTGATTTAGATGAATTAAAAAAAAGTGATAGTTATTATAAAAATGTAAATAATTGTACAACTGAAAATTTAGTAAAAATGAGATATATAGCATTAATGTTATATATTAAAAAATTATTTAATAATGAATCAAATATATTTGATTTAACAAGTATTAAGTCAGAGTTTAATTCACAAGCTATTATAAAAGATATAATAAAAGATATATATTTTAAAAAAGATCCATCATGTGGTTCTCAAATAACTAATTTTAATTATAAAGAATATAATATAACTCATGATGAATCTGGAAATATAAATCCTCCTGTATATGATAGAAATAATGTAGAAAAAAAATTATTTACTGATAATTTTATTATTTATAAAGATGATATTATTACATTTACAAATACGTCGCCTGATGTAAATTTTAAATTAGTTAATTATTTACAAGACAGTCAAGTTACAACTGGTTCTGACGTTGAAATTAATAGTGAAAGTACTGATTCTGAAGTTAAAAATAGTTATAAATTTTTAAAAAGTTCGGAAACCGATTCAAACTCAAAATATAAATATAAAGATGATAGTGGAACTGTTTCAATGAGCATTGATGTAATGTCTTATAAATTAGATAATTTAAATGAATTAGCAATATATTTTTATTTAAAAGAAACTTTATTAAAATTGCATAATAATATATATTTAGAATTAAATAAGTTTATAGAAAATAATGGAAATTTGATAGATTTTAGTAAAGATATAAAAGAGGTAATAGAAGTATTAAATTTTATAAAAATATTAATATTTTTAACAATAATATATATATTAAAAAATGGTAAAATAAAAAAAGATTTAAATTCAATTTTATCAAATGAATTAGATAAAATTTATTTAAATGTAATGAATAGTCATTCAATATCTGATATTAAAATAGATGATAGTATATCAAAAATAAATGATATAGATGATAAAAAAGAAAAAACAAATGAAAATATAAAAAGTTTAAAAAAGAATGAAGAAAGAATAAAAAATTTAAAAAATAAGCAATATTATGAAATAGGAATAGTGGTATTATTGATAGTAATAATAATGATATTATTATTAAATTTTAATTTAGATAATAGTAAAAAAGTAAATATAAAATATTTATTATGTTTGAGTATAATATTATTAATAATAGTATATAATTTTGATAAAAATTATATAGAAAATTTTGCAACTAAAGATGAGCAATTTAATTATATTCAAAAATATATAAAAAATATAAATTTAACAAATGTTATAGGTATAAATGAGAAAGTGATAAAGGATGATTTCGATCAAGTAGTAAAAAGTGATTTAATAGGTATAAATAGTGATTTTTTAAAAATAAAGGGAAATGAGATAAGTATAAATGAAAGTTATAATAAATTAAATAGGGAAAAAAGGGTAACAAAGTATAGTATATATTTAGTAATATATTTATTAATAGTAATATTATTATTGAATGTATTGTTAGTAGAATTAAATTTAGATAAAAAAATATTGTATGTATTAGGAATAATATTATTAATAATGGGAATATGTTTGTATATATATATGGTAACAAGTATAAGAGAGAGGGATAGTTTTAAGTATTATTTTCCTATATAAAAATGATAAAGATAAAGTAAAATAAAAAAGAATGTATAAAGAGAATGAATATAGGGATAGGGTATATAAAAAGTTTAATGAATATTTAGGTAAAAAAATAAGTGAAAAGATAATAATGAATATAGAGATAGGAATATATAATAATAGTTTAAAATATGGAAAAGAGAATGGAATACCATTAACATGGAATTGTAGTCATTTCGTGAATATATATTTGAATAAAAGTATAAGTATATATAGTAATTTGAAGTATTATAATAAAAATTTGTTAGATAAGTTAGAAAGTGGTGAATTAAAGGGTGAAAAGTTGGGTTTTATGAATCGTGAAGAGTTATGTCCATTAAAGTGGGAAGATTTGATAAGTAATTATAATGAGAAGTTAAAGAATGCATATGAGATAAAGATAGCATCGATGAGTGATCATATAATATGTAGAAAATGTAAAAGTAATAAGATAGCATATAATGAATTTCAAAGTAGAAAGGCGGATGAGGGATCAAGTACAGCCTATACATGTTTAAGTTGTAACTATAAGTGGAAAAAAAATTAAAAAAAAAATGATATAAGCAAAAAGATATATATATTATAAAAGAAAGTATGTCAAATAAAATTTTTAAAGGTTATACAGATGAATTAGATGCAAATAAAATAAATATAGCAGATATGAAAGAATTAGAGACAAAATCAAAATTAGCATATGTATCATATGGTGAAACAGGAACAGCATTAATAATTCAGACTCCATTATTATTTGTTCCATATGCATTTGGTGGAATGTTTAATGGAAAATTAATTCATGCATTATCTTTATCATTTGGTGATTATAAAACAAATGATAAATTAAAAAAATTTTATAATAATATGTCAGATATTGATAATATGATAAAAAGTCATGCTATAAAAAATTATAAATCGTGGTTTCCAAAATTGGAAGGTAAATCTGAAGATTATATTAAGGATGCAATTAATACAAATTATCAACCAATAATAAAATTTAGTATTGATAAAGAGACAAAAAAACCAAGTGAAAAGTATCCTCCGGTTTTTAAGGTAAAGATTCAATATGATGAAGAGTTAAGTAAATATGTAAAGATAGATTTAACAGATTTGAATGATCCAGGTTTAACATATGATTTTAATGATATGAAAGAAAAGATGCATCGTTCAAATATGAAGGTATTATTTCGTATAACAAGTATTTGGTTGGTGCCGGCAACAGGAATGTTTGGTGTAACAGCAAAGGCTTCAATGTTAAAGGTAGGATTTCCAAATGATGTAAAGGATGTCTGGAGGTCAGACAGTGAGGATGATAATGAAATAAAGGATAAGATAGAGGAGATGTCAATAATGAAAGATGTAGAAGAAGAAATTTTAGAAGCAAAGATGAAAGATTTAAAAAAGGTGGTAAAAGATAGTGAAGATGAAGAAGAAGAAGAAGAAAAAAAAGAAGATAGTGATGATGAAGATGATTTTTCTTCAGGTGTAGTAGTGGAAGAAAAGTCATCTTCAGATGATGATGAAGATGAAGAAATAAAACCAAAATCTAAATCAAAGAAAAGTGAAAATGATGATGAGATAAAATCAAAAAAGAAGCCAATAAAGAAAAAATCAAAGTAAAATAATAATAAGAATAGAGAATATAAAACTTAAAATAATTTTACCAAATATATTGATATTATTGTTATCATCAATAATAGTATTAATTTTATCAAAACCAAATAAAATTTGAAATATATTTATAAAAAGTGTATGAAAAATATTTAAATTAAAGATAAAAAATAGTATAAAAGAGATAATAATTAGTTTGAATCTATCTTTATCATTCATTTATTTTTATAATTGTATAAAAAATTATAACCAATCGGGAGAACCATTATAGAAATTGATAGAATTTTCGGATAAAGATTTATAAAATATGAAAGCATGTGTAGATGCATCATTTGTATCATTAAGCATTTCAAGTACCATTTCACAAAATTTATATACATAATCAGGATATTCATCATTAAAATCTTCAGAACATAGATAGTCATAATTATTAACATAATCATGATAAGTATTTAAAATATTGATAATAGTTTCATAATCTAAATCAAAATACCATCTAATATCTGTATAATAACCAAATTTATCTAATTTAAGGCAAATATCTGTATATGCATTAACAACAGATAACCATTTATAATCATCATCATCAATATAAATATCTTTAATATATATATAATGATATAATCTATCAATATCATGTTTATTGATAGTATTCATGGTATAAGGATTATATTCATCATTAGTTTTAATATGATATAAAAGGTTTAATGTATCAAAACAATAAATAATATTATTATCAATAATTTGAAAAGGTAATTGTATATTATTAATTTTTTCAAAATTAAAGATATCAAAATCGTTATATGGTGTTCCTAAATTAAGACCAGATATATTATTGAGGTATTTTTTCCATAATAATTGTAATTTAATAATTTTATTATTGGTAGATTTAAGGAAAAAAACGGTAGAATACCATTTAAGTTTATTAATTAAACTAATAATCAATTTTTTTTTTGAACATTTTTTTAAAGATAAAGAATTTAATTTATAACCAAAATTTGTGCAAATTTGATATAATTTATTTTTATTATTAAAAAAAATATTAATAAAAATTTGATAAATATGATCAAAATCATAATTATATTTATATAAAAAAGTATATAATGAAATAATATCAATAGTTTGAATAGGTTTATTATGAATAATTTGTGTATTGATAAGATAATAAAATTCATGATTTTTAATATGTAAATGTTTAATACAAAAATTATTAGAAATATCTGTAATATTATGATGACATCTTTCTCCATTATTATTAAAATCTCTATATATACATTTTTTAATAATTTCAGACATATGTTTTATTCATTAATAATTTAAATAATTAAATCTTTATAATTAAAAATATATTATAATAAATAATAAATAATTTATAAATTATAATAATAATATAGCTTGATAGTGATTTTTATTAATTCTATATAAATAAATATAATTTTGTTTAAAATCATAATCAATAGGTGGTAATATACCATCAAAAATAGTTTGAGGTGAAATTTTAAATTTAATATTACAAATATCTAAATAGCTTGTTAATAAATCAATATCATATTGACATGCATATGTAGCTGAATTATCAACTTTAGCAATATATTCAGATATAATTTCTCTAAAATTTTTAACATTTAAGGGTTTATTATTTTTTAAATTTTTATAATCAAACCAATTTTCAGTAATATATAATTTATATAAATCATCATCGAGTTCTGATAAAAAATTAAAAGTAGATAATGATATACCATTATCTTGACCATTTAATGTTTTTTTTGATAAAAAATCTTTTCTTATCCAATAAACAAATTCATCTTCAGTAATTTTTTTTTTAGTTCTCCATCCAGATCTTTTATTAAAACAATCAATAAAATTAAAAATATTACCAGTATGTTGTAAAACAGTATAAATAGCTCTATAAAAACAATTACCATCATTTCCAACATCTTTAACAATATATTTATTATTATATTTTTTATCAAGTAATAATTTATTTTGTTTTAATTGATCTTTATGAATAATAGGATCTTTAACTTTAATTTTTTTTTCTTTATCAGAAGATTCATAAGTAGAAGAATCAGAAGAAGATTCTGAAGAAGATTCTGAAGAAGATTCTGAAGAAGAATCTGAAGAAGGATCTGAAGAAGAATGTGAAGAAGAATGTGAAGAAGAATGTGAAGAAGGATCTGAAGAAGAATGTGAAGAAGATTGATTATTTAATAATTGTTTATTATCAAATAATTGAAAATCAATAGGTATAAGTTGATTAGAATTAATATATGAATAATAATCATAATATTTATTTTTATATTTAATAAATTTGTAATTATCAATTTTTCTAATAACAACAGTTCCTTTAATTTTTTTATTTTGTTTGATATTATTATTAATAATATTAAAAGTTTCATCATAATAATTGGGTGTATATGCTAATTGATTTTTATCAATATTAATAGGCCATTTATAGCAATTAGAATAATTATTATTTTTAGATAATATGTTACAATCAAAAGCACTTTGTTTCATAATATCTAATAATTTATCAATTTTAATTTGTTTTTGTTCAGCTTTATCTAAAATTTCTTGGTCAGTAGTCATAAGTTTATATTTATATTGAAAAGTTTTGTTTTTTTTAATTTGTGTAGGTGTAGCTTGCATAAGATATATATATGAATTAACAGTTTGTTCATCGATAGGTAAATCAATATGACTTCTATTTCTGACAGCTCTTCCAATGACTTGTTTAATAATGGAAGTATTCCAATGTGGTTCAATAATTAAAACATTTCTAACAGCTTTAAGACTAATACCTTCAGATCCACTTTCAGTAATAATAAGAATTTTGATATTTTCGCCTCTTAAATTATTATTAGAGTTATTAAAAATTTTAATTTGTTCATTAGCTTTATCTTTATCTAAATCAAAAATCATATATCTTTTAAATGTATTAAGATTATCATTAATTAATTTATTATTTTTATTAAGAGTAGCTTCATCATAACCTTTTTTATTTAAAAAGTCAGTAAATAAACCAACTCCTTCAAGTTCTCTAAATTGTGTATATACAAGAATTTTCCCAGGTAAATTATTAATATCTTCAATAATTCTAATAAATTTTGGACTAATTTCATTAAGTTGTTGATGTGTAAAATTAGAAGATTTAAATTTAGATTTGATATCAGAAATATGTTTAATATAATCTTTATTATTATTAATATCTTCACCATTTAATTTTTTAATTAATCTTAAATCTTTAGGAAATTCTCTATCAATATTTTGTGGAAAAGCTAAATTACATGTTAATCTACTAAATGCTTTAAAAACACCTTGATTTTCATCAGAAATATTATTTTTTTTTCTCATATTTTCTTCAATTTTATCTTCTTCTTCTCTCATTTTCATAAATCGATTAAATTGTAAATCAGACATATCTAAATAAATTTTTTGCATAGGAAATTGTGTAGGATAATCAGATTTATTTTTATCATAATCAACAAAACTAATAAGTCCCATAATTCTTCTTTTAATTAAATCATGATTATGAAAAATATTATTATCATATGAAAGTAATTTATCAATATCTTTTTTAATAGTAGGAAATGTATAAAAAGTTTTAATTTTAAAATCATTATTATCAAAAATATTATTAAGAATATCTGAAGTATTATGAGACCATTTTTGTTTAATTATAAAATTATCATTATTATTATTTCTAACAAAACCATAAGGTAATAATGAAATACTTGATGATTTATTATTAATATTATAAGTATCAATATATTTTAAATAAGTATCATTAATATTATTAAGTTTTTTATTAATATTATATGTAATAATAGGACCTCTTAATAAATTTAAAAGATATATAATTTCTTCAACTTTATTAACAATAGGTGTACCAGATAATAATAAAAATTTAGAATTATTAGAATTTAATAAATAATTATATAAAGTAATAGAAATTTGACTTTCATTATTAATTCTTCTAATAAATTTATGTGCTTCATCAATAATAACTAAACTATTATCAAAATAGTTTTTATATATATCAATATCCGTAGGTTTAAAAGTATCAACAAAAAACATAATATTATCTTTATGAATGATATCATCAATAATTAAATTAATTTCTTTTTTATGAGTATCATTAGATATTTTATTATAAAAAGTAGATTCGATAAAATCTGTTTTATTATAAGAAGGAACCCATGTATATTTATTTTTAAATTTTTTAAAATTAAAACCATATTTATTTTTAATAGAAAATTTAGTATCAATATTAATTTTAAACCATTTTTGTTGTAATAACCATTTTTTTAATTTTGATGTATTAATATTACCTTTAAATTTAATAATATTTTTATCATTTAAACCATTATAATGAATAAAATTAATTCTATTTAATATAATAGATTTAATAGTAAAATCAACATTTTCTTTATCATCTTTAGAAAGATCTTTATATTTAATATTAATTAATTTAGTTTTATTAAATTTATCTTTATTATTAAAATTAGGTATCCAACATATATTTTTAATTTTAATAGTATATTCTGAAAAAAAAGTTTTAATTTCATTTAAATTAGAAGTGCATTCAATTTTAGTCCATAATGTATTATAATTAGAATATTTTTTAAAATGACTTCTAATTAATAATTCTTTAACAAAATTATTTCTTAAAGAAGCTGGTAATAAAACAAAAATTTTTTTATTTTTTAATAAATATTGATTTAATATTCCGATTGAAGTCATAGTTTTACCAGTTCCTAATTCATGATATAATAATAAACCTCTATAAGGTGTATATATATTCATATATTTATTAATTAACATCTGATGCATATAAATTTGTTGTTTAAATTTTTTATTATATTCATCAGTATAATTATTAATTTTATGAGGATGATACATATTTTGAATATAATCAATATATCCAATTTTATTAGGTAATACGTATTTATCAACCATATGTAATTTATATATTTAAAATATAATTATAAAGTAGTATTTTTAAAAGTTAATGATTTTTTAGATTTAAAATGAGTATTACTCAAATTATTATTAAAATTATAATATCCAATAACTGGTTGATGATCAGAATAACCATTATCTTCAATAATAGGATATTTTTTTGAACTAAAATTATAAGTACTATTAGAATTAAATTTATTATTAAAAGGACCTATAGAATTATCAGTATGAACAGTTAATTTATTATTAAAATTAGTTCCAATAATATCAGATTTATAAATATTTTGTTTTCTTTTTTTAAAATCAATAATACAACAAGTAGGATAACCATCATCTTTAAATGTAATATCAATATTATAATCTAATTTAATATTAACGGATTGTGGTTGATAATTATCTAATTTAATATTATTTAAACCAATAAGATTAGTATAAAATTCATTGGAATCTAATAAAATTAAAATATTATCATTATTTTCATATTTTAAATATTTAATAATAGAATTAAATATTGATTTAGTTTTTAGAATAGTATTATTACCTTGATCTGGATAACCAACTTTAAAATTATCCATATGTTCTAAATGACCTCCAATCAAAATAATATTTTCTTTAGTTTTTTTATGAATAATTTTTAAACCTAATATACCTCTATGTCTTAAATGTTTCCATATTTTCTTATCTAAATCAATACCTTTAATAATTTTATTTGTATCAATTATAAATTTATTTTTTTTAATAAAAATATAAGTAGCATATCTTAAATCATTTTCAGGTGAATCATATTGATAATAATATATTTTTTTTAATTTATCAACAGGAAAATCATCAAACCAATCAACTTCTTGTAAAACTAAAATATCATATTTTTTATCTAAAATATAATTAATAATATTAAGTTTGGAATCAATATTATTTTTATATTTTTTATGTAATTCTTTAATTAAAATATTATATGTTAATAATTTAATTTTATTAGTCATTTTAATTAAAAAATGATATTTTAATTATATAAAATAAAATGGATGATATTTTGAATAATTTTCGAAATTTAAAAATAGATAATAAAAATATATGTATATTATGTCATAATAATTATGATAAATCATTATTTTATAATAATAATGATGTTTTATGTTATAATTGTAATAAAAAATATGAAGAATATATATATGATGATTATGAAGATATTAGTAATAATGATGGTTCAATAATATTTTAATATATATAAATAAATGATAAAACCAACAGATATTAAATTATATAATAAAATAAAAAAAGAAATATATATACAATATCCTATTCATTCAGCATATAGAAGTGGATTATTAGTACAAAAATATAAAAAAGACTATGAAAAAAAATATAATAATAAAAATTATTATATAGGAAAAAAACCAGATAAAAATGGTTTAAATGCTTGGTTTAAACAAGAATGGAGAAATAGTAATAATAATATAGGATATGAAGGTAAAAATAATGAAATATATAGACCTACAAAAAAATATGGAAAAACTCCTATATTAATGAATGAACTTTCAAAAAAACAAAAAGAAAAAGCAAAAAAAATAAAATCATCAGGTAAAAGAATAAAAAATTTTAATAAATTATAATAAAAAATCAACAATTTTGGTAGCTTTATTAGTTCCAATCCCGGGTAATGCTTCTAAATATTCAATAGGATTATCCCAATCATTTAATGTTAAAATAAAATCTTTCATTGAAAGATGATTTTCTGCAATAATTTTAGCAATTTTAATATTAATATTAGGTATTTGAGATAATTGTAAAATAAAACAAGTTTTTTTATCTATATTTTCAATTTTTTTAGTTTTAGTTTTAATACAATCAATAAAATCCAAATTAGATTTTTTAAATCTATCTGGAATATCACATAATTTATTATAAATTTTAATAATAATATTAATAGTTTCATCTATACCAGAAGAAAAAATAATAGGAATTTTATCTCTAATCATTGTATTTATATATGCACTTGATAATTTATTATCAGTTGATAATACACTATCATTTTCTACAATATATAAAATATCATCATAATTATCCATCATTCTTTTTTTTTGTTCTTTATATCTACCATCTTTAATACTTGATAACATATCAGTAATAGTTTTTCTTTCAATAACAATATTAGTATATTTATTAATAATATGAATATCTGCTATATCTAATTGTTGAATATTAATATTAATATTAGAATATTTTTCATTAAATAATTTAATTAATTTAGTTTCTCTTGTATCAATTTTTAATAAAAGATCCATTTTAACTATATAAATATTTAATATATATATAATAATAATTATTATTTATATGGTTAAACTTATAAATTTAGGAAATACTTGTGCAATAAATTCATTAATTCAAAGTATATTAAATTGTGATATTAATATTATTGATTTGAAAAAACCAAATAAAAATTCATTTACATATGAATTTTTTGAATTTTTATTATTTTTAAAAAATAATAATAATGAAACAATTAAACCTTATAAATTTATAAATATGTTATTTAATACATTTAAAAATTTTAATAAAGGAGAACAAATTGATGCACAAGAATTATGGACTTATATTTCAAATAAAATTTTTGAAGAAACAAGTTATAATATTGATTTTAATGATAATATTATTAATAATTTACACAAACAAGCCTATATTCAAATAAATTTACATAATAATAATAAAAATTCAGAATGGAATAAATATTTTCAAGGTGTATTAATATATATTAATATTTGTAATGATTGTAAAACAAGAACTTTTAATTTTGAACCATTTTATAGTATTAATATAAATTGTGGTAAAACAATAATTGATATGTTAATTGATTATTTTAAAACAAAAGAAAAAGAAAAAATTACATTTAAATGTAATAAATGTAATATAAATAAAGAACATGATAGATTTATTAAATTTTATAGTTTAAGTAAATATTTAGTAATTAGTATCAATAGATATAATAATTATGGACAAAAAATAAATTCAGGAATTAAAATTAATAAATCTATAAATTTAAGTAGTAATATTTTAATTAATAACAAAAAAAATATAATTTTAGATTTAAAATCATCAATATGTCATTATGGAAATTTAAATAGTGGACATTATAATAATATTAATATTAATGATAATATTATTAATGATGATGAAACTAATATTAATATTAATAATATTAACGAATTATTAGAAAATAATCAAGATTCTTATATATTATTTTATAGTATAAAATTTAAATAATTATTTTTCTTTATTTAATATTAAATCCATTTTTTTATCTAATTCTTTTATTGATTCTATTATTAAACCAACCATTTTACCATAATATAAACTCATTATATTATTTTCATCTTTATCTACAGCTTCCGGTAATACTTTATATACATCTTGAGCTATTAAACCAGTATCTAATATATTATTTAAATCCTTTCTTTTAAATGTATAACCTGTTAATGTTTTAAGTTTTTCTAATGAATTTTTTATTGGTTTTAAATCAGTTTTTAAAGAAATATCTGATATTGATTTAACTCCCTGATTTGCTTTTATTTTTCCTGTAAATGTTGATGTTCCCTCAACATATAATGCATCATCATTTTCAGTATATTTTAATATATTATCTGAAGAACCTAATTCTTTAATTTGTCTCGAACATTTTATATTACCATGAACTTTAAATGTATAATTATCATCATGTATATTTCTTATATCATCGTCTTTATTATAATCTCTTATTTCTACCAAATTAATATTATTTTTACTTGAAAATTTTATATTACCATATGTATTTAATACTATATTTTCAATATATTTTTCATAATAATTATTTTTATCAGATAAAGAAATCAGATTTGGAAATTGTTGTTCATAACTTATTCCATTTTTAGTATAATTTTTATAAAAATCTTTATCCCATTTATTAACTGCAGATAATCTCTCTAAATAATTAGTAGGTTTTCCTATAGTTGTCAATGATTTATCATTATCTATATAAACATTAAAATATCCATCATTACCTATAGTAAAATATTTATTATTATCAGGTGATGAAGATAATTTAAAAAATAAATTATCTTCTTTATATTTAAATTCTAATTTATCATAACTATTTGTATTATTATATTCAATTTTATAATCATTTAAATTTAAAGGTGTATTATATAATTTCATACCGTTAAGTTTTGAAATATAAATATCTTCACTAATAGAATATTGATCTTGATCTGCAATAATTAATTTATTTTGAATTAATGTTCGATTATCATTATATTTAAAAAATGTAGATTGTAAATTTGATATATTAACAGTATTAATTTTATTCTGACTACTTTTTGTAATATATTCTATTCCATCACTATTTATTTTAATTACATTTTTTATAAATAATTCTTTTAATTCAAAAGTATTACCATAAATATTACCAACATTAGTAATATTACAATTATTTAAATCAATATCAGATTTAATACTATTTAATGAAATTGCATCGAATGTAGAATGTTTATCTACTATCAAATTATTTTTAAAATGAGTTTTTTCAAAATTTATATCAATAATATTAGAATCATTATAATCACATTTTAAAAAACAAGGTGGTGGTAATATTCGTTCAGTAGTATCAATATAATAAATGTTTCTATTATTAACATTGTTATCAAAATATATATGTAAATTAAATTTAACATCAAATATTGGACTTTTATACATGTCACCATTTAGAAATCTATATGTATAACCTTGATAATCACTATCAAAATCACTATCAAAATTATTAATTATATTATTTTTGATATCCGAATAATCATTATCATTATGAATAAAAAATATAAATATATCAAATGTAATAGTTGAATTACCGGAAATTGAATTATCCTCATTATAAAAATTTGTTATAGAATTACCAATTTGATCAAGTCGTAATATTTCTAATTTATATTCATTATAATCAATTTTATTTTCAATTAATATTTCTAAATTTGAATAATAATCAGTTTCTAAATATCCTAAAGGTAAATATACCAAATCAGTGTTATCTTTTTTATAACTATCTGAAAAATTTATATTAAAAGGTTGAATTGATATTTTAATTTCTTCTCTATTAGGTGTTGTTTGATCATTAGTTTGATGCTTATGTATAAAACCTATATTTTCTATTAAATCAATTTCATTCCAAGTTTTTGTAAATTTATTATTATTTTCATTATACTCCATACTTAAATTAAGAATAGGAAAATGATTATTTAATAATTCATAATCCGAATTATTATCATTACGATGTAGATGACATATACTATTATTTTCATTAATTTTAAAATTATAATTACTATATGAAGTAATATCATAAATAATATTTTTATTTTTACCTATAGTAATATGACTATCATTATTAATATTTAAATTAGATGTTTGTAATATATTATTATTTTTATTTATTAATAATACATTTTCAATATTTATTGAATTACTATTTATTTCAAATATAATATTATCATTATTTTTAAATTTTATTGAAGAATTATTTATTAAATTTAATCCATTATTTTGAATAATACAACCATTATTAAAAGTTGATTCTCCACCAAAAGATGTTTCTGTTAAATTTAAACCTTGAATAGTAATATTAGAAGTATTTGGTATTATATTATCAACATGTATAGTATTATTAAAATAAGTATCATTATAAAAAATATTACTATTATTATTAATAATTAATTTGTTACTTAAATCAATATTACCATATGTTGTTAAATTAGAAGTTTTTAATTGATTCGAAACTTCAATATTTGAAAATTTACCTAAACCAGTAATTTTTAAATTTTCTAATGATAATTCAGTATTTAAATATAATTCAGAATTATCAACACTAAATAAATCTTGTTTAGTCGATGTATTTTTAATATAAAATTTATGATTATCACCATTAATAAGTGTTGTTCCAATCATTAATTTACCAAATTGAATTTCAGTTTGATCATTATTTTGTAAAGTATTTAATCTAATTAAAGGACCAGAATATTGTAAAGTATTATTTAAAAATAAAGAACTACTAAAATCAACATCAGAAAATGATCTTCCTTGAATAGTAGATTGAATTGGATTATTTCCAAATATAAGTGACATTTATATATTTAGTATTTTTATTATATTTAAATAAAGAATTTATTTATTTTTATGTATTATCACGTAAAGTTTGGTTTCATTTTAGTTGAATCTATTCCCCATTCTAATAAATTTTGTTGAATAACAGGACTAATATTAATATTATTATATTTTAATTTATTAATAGTATTTTGAAATCTGATTCTAAATCTACCACTTTGTTTAGAAGCAAAATTGATCCATCTTTTAATTTGTCTTTTATCATCAGATGTTCTTCTTCCTTTATAAAAATAACAATACCATTGAATCCATCCTCTTGGTGCATTAGATTCATCAATCCAACCTTTATCTAACCAATCATAATAACTGGAACCAGCTTTAACTTTAAATTTATTAATTTTTTTATTATATGTTTGTGATATTAATTTATTTTTATCAATATTTTTTAAAAAATTAAATTTATTAATATCATTAACAGTATATGTTTTATTTGTGATATGTGATGTAATATTTCTAAAATAAGTTCCACCTAATATACCATATTGAAACATTTGTTTTGGTGTTAAATCAGGTTTAAAATCAGGATAATCTTTAAAATTCATTTGTTATATAAATATTTAATATATATTTATATAAAAATGTTTAAATTAATATTAGGAATTTTATTTGGTATTTCTTCATCTATTTTTACATCATATATACCAATTATATATTCGAAATTAATTAATGATTTATTATTAAATCATTATTTAGAAATAGATAAATTATTATTTTCATATATTTTTTATAAATTATTAAGTATTATTTTTGCAAGTTTAAGAGGTGGTTTTTTTAGTATATATATATATGATATATCAACAAATAAAAAAAATATACTTTTAAATAAATTACAAAAATATAATTTAAATTTTTTTGATAATTATAATAATGTTGATTTAAATAATATTTTTAGTAAAGATATAGAAAAATTAAGTGAATTATATATATTAAATGGAAATGTATTTATAAGAACATTAACTCAATTAATTATAACATTTTATCTTTTATTTAATTTATCAAAATATATGTTATTTTTATTAATAATATTATCTTTAATTCAAATTTTATTAATAAATTTATATCAAAAAAAAGTATATGATAAATCAATTAAAAATAAAAATGAAAAACAAGATGAACAAAATAAATTAATAAATGATTATATATTAAAAGTTGATTCTTATAGAACTCAAAATTTAGAGGAAAAAATATTAAATAGATTTAATATATTACAAAATGAAATAACAATATTAAAAAAAAAAGAATCAATTTATTATTCTTTAAATATTTTTTTAACAAATATATTTAATTCATTAATAATAGTTATAATAATTTTATATGGTATTAAATATAATATTAAAAATAATATTATACATTCATTTATAATTTATATTGATAATATTATTGAAATATTACAATCTTATAAATATATTATAAATAATATTTATAATAATTATAATATAATTGAAAAAATAAATAATTTTTCAAATTATAAAAATAATAATAATAATAATAATATTGTTCCTATAAATTATTTATCTAATTTTAAACCAGATATTATATTCAAAAATGTATATTTTAAATATAAAGATAAATATATATTTAATAATTTAAATTTAAATATACCTTTTAATCAAAAATTAGGAATATTTGGTAAATCTGGTATTGGTAAAAGTACTTTTTTAAAATTATTATTAAATTTTTATAATATTGAAAATGGTCATATATATTTAAATAAAATATTATTATCAACAATTGCTAATAATTTTTATTATAATGATATAATTAGTTATGTTAGTCAAGAACCTACATTATTAATTAATAATTATAAATTAAATAAAGAAAATTTAAATCAAATTGAATTTACTAAAGATATTATAAATTTTGATAAATTGAGTGGTGGTCAAAAACAAAGATTAATAATAAATCAAACATTATTAAAAAAAACACCAATATTGATAATGGATGAACCAACTTCATCATTAGACATTAATAATGAAAATATATTTTGTAATATTATTGAAGAAGAAATGAAAAAAAGAGAATTTACATTTATATTAATTAGTCATAATTATAATTTATTAAATAAATTATGTAATAAAATTATAAATTTTGATAATATAATATAATTTATATATAATTTATATATAATAAAATGAATAAAATAAAAAAAGGTGGTATTGTTAATATTTAAAAAAAACAAAATATTGACCAATATCCTGAACATATAAAAAAAACATTTTTGAATTATTAAGTTATAATCATAAAGAATTAATAGATATTATAAAAATAAAAATTAGCCATAAAATTACTGTTCAATATGAAAAAATAGAAAAATTTATAAAATCTATGTATTATTTAAGATTAAATTTAATATATCCTTAAGATATAAAAAATAGAAAAATTTATAAAATCTATGTATTAAATTTAAAATATGAATAAATATAATTTTTATTTTTATTTATATAAATATGGCAACAGATAAAATATCAATAGATGGGTATATAAAAGATTCTGATACAAATAAAAAAGTAATAACATTTGTAAATAGTCTATATACTAAATTTGCGATTTTTAAAAACAGGTATATAGGTGATAATCAATTAATAAAAGTTGAATATCCAGGAGATAATTTATGTTATAAATTAAAAATAGAAATAACACATTTTCCACCGGGAGGAAAACATAAAGATGATTATTTTAAAGTAATTTTTGGATATTATAATAAAAAAAATAAATGTTCTTATATACCATGGCATCTATCTATATATGCAAAAAATAGAATAGACAGTAGAACAACATTTGTTCATGTTACAAGAGAAAATGATAGTCCAGGTGCTTCATATCAAAATTATCAACGTTTACTAAAAAATAAAAATATAATTGATACTATTAATTATAATATAAATAGTCATTACGGAAGAGATGTAAATACTCAGACTTATTTAACAGATAAAAGTATAGAAGATTTAATTGATTCATTATATAATAATAATGTTTATAAAAGATTATTATATAATAATCTTACGAATAATACTATTATTAGAAATAACTTAGATGATGATGATATTAATATTTTAGATAAATATGAATATTTTTTAAGACAAGGTATAATACATATTTTATTAGAATTTAATAAATTATTTGAATCAAATTCTAAAATTAAATTACTAAACGATAATTTAATAGATAAATCAGATATTATAGGAATATTTAATGAAAATAGAAAAAATTATAAATTTATAGAAGAACTTAATGATACAAAGTATTTTAAAGATACTTTAACTTATAAAAATATTAATGATTTAATTTATAACATTAATAGAAATAGATGTAGTTTAAAAACAAATACATATTATGAAATTATAAAAAAAAATTATGAATGTTATTTAGAAGAATCTTTAGATAAAAATTTTGATGATATTCTTAAAGATAAAAATATTTTATTATTAACAGAAAAAAAAAAGCAAGATATAATTAATAAAGAAATTATTACAAATTTAAAATTAATAAATGATTTAAAAGTAAATTTAGAACAAGCTAAAAATAAAAGACAATATTATATTGATAATAATAAAAATAATATTAATAATTTTTCATTATGGACAATTAATAATGAAATAATAAGTTTAGATAATAAAATTAAATTAGATAAAGAAATATTAGATGAATTTATTAGTTTTATTAAAAAATATACTAAATTAAATACAAATAATTTAAGTTCTGAAGATATAAAAAATGTAAAAATTAATAATAATAATTTTTTAATAATTAATAAAGATTTAAAAAATAAACTTAAAAAAAAATTTAAATAATAATAATAAGTATTATTTTGAATACAATATTGAAGATTCAAAATTTATATTTACATCAAATAATTTAGAAGAATATGATAGTTATTTTAAAAAATTATTAAATGAATTAGAAGATTTTAATTCAAAAAGTATTGATAAAAAAGAAAGTTCAAGTTTAAAAAGTATTTCTAACAATCAATCATCATTATCAACATCAAACTCAATTGAAACAGAATCAGAATTTAATTTTATAAAAGAAAATAAAACTAAAAATTTTAGTAAAAAATTTAATGATTTAATAATATATATAAAAAAATACATAAAAAAATATAATAAAAATTATAAAAAAATTGGTAAATTAGAACTTTTAAATAATATAGAAGATAAAATTGAAAATTATGAAAAGTTAGAGACAACGGATTCTAATGATAATGATCAAATTATAGCAAATATTATATTATTATTATTATTTGACAAATATAGATTATTAATAAGATATTTTGATAAAGTAAATAAAAATGAAGATAAATTAAAAAAATTAGTTAATTTATTAGATGCTTGTTTAAAAGATGAAGAAAATAAATTATTTTTAACTCAATATAATTTAATTGATGAAAATTATAATCTTAACAAAATTTCTAAAATAATTGAAAAAACAATTAAAATTAAACATACTATTAAATTAAAAAATATAAACAATCATAGTAATTTAAGTGATTCAAAAAAAATTCAATTAGAAAATATTATTAAAACAAATAATACTATTATTAAATTTGTAAATAATATATTGTTTAATGATATAAAAGAAACTGAAAGTGATTTAAATAAAAAAATAAATTATTTTTCAACTAAAAATGATAAAAAAAATAAAGATCTAATTTCTTTGTATATTAAAAATTTTGTTGAATCATCTGATTTTGAAATTAAAAAATCTGAAAAAGAAGAATTATTTAACAATATTATTAAATTAATAAATATTTTAATAGAAAATAAATATATGATTAATATTAAAGAAATAAAAACTGAATTAAAAATAAAAAAAGATAAACATTTAGAATTAAAGATATCTTCTAAAGAAATAAAAAATAAATATTTAAAATTTAAAAAAGAATTAAAAGAAGAAATAGAATTTAATAGAAAATATTATAATGAAATAATAAACATTTATAAAATTTTTAAAAATAATAGTATAAGAGAATTTATATAAAATTAACTATATTTATTAATTAAATAATAAGATATTAAAGTATAATAAGCAATTTTTAAAATATCATCTTTTGATATATTTTTATAATATATTTTTAATGATTCATCAATACTAATACCTTTATCAACAGCCATTTTATATGCATTTTTAATAATAATTTGTTTAAATTCAAAAGATGCATATTTTGTAGTATATTTTTCAATATTATTAATAAATATTTTATTATGAATATAATTAAGTGATTTTAAATTAATTATATTTAATATATTTTTATTATTAACTAATTTAATTAATTGATTATCTTCATAATAAATACTATAAATAGTTTTACTTAAATTTTCATATTGATTTAATTTATCAATATCAATAATTATTTGATTATCCATTTAATTTATATTAAAATAAATATCATTTTTTTTTAAATATAATTTTTAATAACATAAAATGTAACTAAAGTATAATAAGCAATATTAATAATATTTTCATTTGATATATTTTTAAAATAAATTGATATTTCAATATCAATATCAGTATTATTTTGAATTGAATTATTATAAACTATATTAAAAATATTTTGTTTAAAATCTAAAGGTGCATATTTTTTTACATATTCTTCAATATAATAAATAAATTCTTTATTATTAATATAATAATGTGATTTTAATCTAATTTCATTTAATATTGTTTGATTATCTAATAAATTAAGTAATAGATTATCTTTAAAATAATTAGTATAATATGTTTTATTAAGATTATCAAAATTATCTAATTGTGTTATATCATTTATAATTTTTTTATTTTTAAGAGTAATTGAATTAAACATATTAATTAATGATTTTAAAAATTATTCATTTTTTATATTATAATTTTTTTTTTTATAAAAATTTAATCTTTTATAAAATCTATTTCTAAATATTGAAAAATCATCAACAATATCAATAATTAAAGGAATATGTATTCTATTTTCGGGTTTTTCTCTTAATATTCTACCAATACTTTGTTCAATATCACTAATAGGGCTTGCAAATAAAAGCATATTTAAAGAAGGAATATCTAAACCTTCTTGTGCTAATTGAAAAGTGCCTAAAATAATATCTTTAGTAGCTGATTCGTCTAATTTATTTTGTTTCATACCTCCAACATAATAACCAATACTATAAATATTATTTTTTAATAATTCATATAATTCTTTTAATAATTCTTTTCTTTCAGATAAAATTATTAATTTTCTATTTTTTTCCATATTTTCTAAAATAACTTTGGATATAAATTCAATTCTTGGTTTAAAATTACAAATTTGACTTAACATACCAACAGCATTAATTTTATTATTAAATTTATTGGTTAATGTTTGAGAATATTCTAAACTATTATCATTAAATTTTAATGTTTTAACTAAAACATTATTATCATCTGTTTTAAATGTAGGTTTAATAACACATTTACCAATAAACCATTCAAATACTTTTCTTAATCCATCTTTTCTATTTAAAGTAGCTGATAATCCTAAAGTATAAGGAGAACATGTTTTAACTAATGCTTGACTAAATACTTCAGCACTTGTATGATGACATTCATCAATAATTACTAATCCGAAATCTTGAAAAATTTCATTAGGATAATCTTTCATTGCAATAGATTGTAAAGATGCAACAACAAAATCTTTATCTTGAATATCAATAATATTTTGTTTAATTTTGCCAATTTTAGAATTAGGTGAAAACATTTTAATTCTTTCTGCAAATTGAACATTTAGAAAATCTTTATGTGAAATAAATAAAGTTTTTAATTTTAATAAACAAGCAATATAAATAGCAATAACAGATTTCCCACCTCCACAACCAATAGATATAATTCCCCCCATTTTTAAAGGATCATTAATGGTTTCCATAAATGCATTAATTTGAATTAATTGATGTTCTCTAATTTCTCCAGAAAAAGTCATATTTTCTCTTTTTTCCCCAGTTCCAATAATATTTCTTTTAGGTATTCCATATTTTTGTAATCCATAATATTTAGGTAAATATAATTTATTTTCATTTTCTAAATATAAACTATATATTTTAGGTTCTAAAAAATCAAACATATGATTTTCTACACATACAGTTAATTCTTTTTTTATTTCTGAAATTTCATTTTCTTTAAACATTGATTTTTTAATCGAATAACCATTTCTGGATAATGATGTCATTTATAAATTAATTTATATTAAGTAATATATATCATTTTTTTATATATAATTATTTATCTATATTCAATATAAGGTATATTTTGTATTGGTATCATTTGTATTGGATTCATTTGTATTATTGGTGGTAAATTATTTAATTGTATAGATGTAGAAATTGTTTCATTATTAGATTTATTTTTATTTAATATATTTTCAATAATTTTATCTAAATTATTAAATTCAATTAAATTAATATCATCAATATCTTGAATATTATGTTTTTTATATTCATAACTACAACAATTACATAAAAAACTTAAACAATTATTAAAACTTACAAAACAATGTTTATAAGATTTTTTTTTAGGTTTACATATTAAATTATTATTTTCGGTTTCTGTTTGTGTTTCTTTTTCTGTTGCTTTTTGTATTTTTGTATATATTTCTGTTTTAATTGAAATTTTATTTTTATCTGTATTTAATAGATTTAATATTTTACATTTTTCTTTATAAAGTTTAAACTGTTTATTTGCCATATCAGAAGGTTGATCATCACATTCTGAAACTAATATATCAAATTCATTAAATATACTATTAATTAATTTTTCAAAAACTGTTCCAGATTCTGATGAATCTATAGTTTTAATTTTAATTTCATATAAAAATGATTCAATTCTTAAACCTAATTTTTCAAAATTTTTGGCATAATTTTTAGTAATTTCAGTTCTTTCTGTAAATTTAAAATATTTTTGTAATCCAGATATAATAGCAACAAAAATACTTAAAATTGCTATAAAAATTTTAATATCTTGATTTGTATGTAAATTATTATTATCATTATCAACTTCAACTGTTTGCATTGTTGCAACTATACTTAAAATACTTGTAAAAATAATTAAAGGAAATGCAATAAAATTACTACATATGGAAAGATAACTCGAATATTCTCTATATAAACATGTATTTACATCACATTTAATAGCAGTATAAATTAATTTATGTATTACAGTTGTTTTTTCTTTTCTTAATAAATTTAATGAATAATTGGACATTAACATGTTTAATTTTATTTTAAATTAATATTTAATATTACAATTACCAGTTATAAAATTTACAAAAAAATAGTATATAAGATATATTGGTCCTAATAACAAAGCAATTATTGTAAATATAAATCTTGAAATTTGACCAGATTGATTATTACATGAATATGATAAATATGCTGCATATAAAGATATTATTATAAAAATAAATTCAAATAATAAATACATTTTATTTATTTAAATATAAAAATAATGAGTTATTTAAAAAAAATAAGTATTTCAAATGAATTATTTAATGGATTTAATGAAATTATTAATATATATGAATTTTCAAGTTTTAAAGAATTAATTGAATATATAAAAAATAAATTAATATCACATCTAACAATATTAAATTTAAATAATTTAATTGAAAAAGCTAAATTATTAAATTTACATTGTCATGATTATAATTTTTATTCTGAATTATTACATGATACAAATATTAATATAATATATTTATGTGATCATAATTGTATTTCTTAATAAATTAATTATAATTATTTTTTTTATTAAATGATAATAAAATGACTAATGATAATATTATATATTTTATAAGACTTTTTTCTTTAATTATATTAATATTAGTTATAATTTATAATATATTTGATAATAGATTAAAAGATAAAAATATACAAATATTATTAGCAATAATTATTATGTTTATATTTTTATTTATTGATCCATTATCTGGTTTTTTTATTGCTTGTTCTATATTTGTTATATATTATAAATTATATAGTAATAATAATTTTTCACTTATTAATGGCAGATTAATTAAAAATAATAATAATAATAATAATATATTATATAATAATTATATAAGTAATGAACATTTAGTAAAAGCTCAAAATAATATAATATCAGATCCTGATAATGAATTAAATGGATTTGATAATTTATTAGATAAAAAAGAAGTATTAGGTGCACAAGGTTTATCAGAAATAATGAATGGTTATAATGAAAATTACATGGGTGCCGAATTAAATGAATTATAAAAATAACTTTTTATACCAAAATATACCATTAAAGTAAATGCGAAAAATGCTGAAAGCATATCCACACCTAAATTTACACTAAATTGTGTATTATCATACATTTGTTTTTTCATTAATGTATAACTTAAACTTATACATGCATATATTAAAAATACCATACCTATAAAACTTATAAAACTATCCTTAGATTTTGAATAAGTATAATAACCTATACTACCTAATATTATACATAATATACAAATTACTATAAAAAATATTATATTTAAAATATCTTCATTACTATTCATTTATTTTTCTGTAACATATAAAAACTTATTATAATTAATATATATTTTACATAAAGTTCATTATTTATTAAATATTCATTTGATGTAGTATCTAATATATTAGTTATTATAGATGAATTTAATATTAAAATTACAATTATAAACATCATAATTGATAATAATAAAATATTATAATCTATATAATTTTCATCTTTTTTATATATTATTTGTGGTGGAGATGATATATATTGAGGTATTTGTTTAATTTCTGATATATTTTGATTTATTTTTTGAGGTTCTGAAATATTTTTTGACATATTATTTAATAATTCTTTTACTAAAGGATCTTGTAAATCATCAACTTTTTCAGTTTTTTCAATATTAATATCTAAATTATCGATTGATGTTGTCATAATTATAAATTTAATATTTATATTATTTTTAAATATAAATAACAAACACATAAATTATTTATAATTTAATTCATTACCTTTACATTTTATAGGAATAACATTATTTTCATAACAATTATTATTTATATTATATTTCTTTTTATTCTCTTTACGTAAATCAGGTGAAATATATATTATACAATCTTCACATATTGGTTTAAATAACATTGCTATACCAAAACCTAATATTATACTTATTAATAAATTTCCTTGTTTTGTAAATAATAATTTATCAATTATTGTTTCATTAGACATTATTTAAATTTTAATATATATAAATAAAAATATGAATTATAAAATTTTATTAATTGCTGTTATTATTTTATTTATGTTATTATTAGGTTTTGTTATCTATCTATTAATTACTGCTACTGATAAACAAATTAATCTTGAAATATCTACTAATAATGATAATAACAATAATGATAATACTAATGAAGATCCTATTTATCCTATGAGTAATACTGATTTTCAACAATTAGGAACATTATCATCAATGGATGATACTAATACTATTTTACCACTTTTTGGTAAAAAACTATTTAAAGATAGATGGACTTATTATACTACTACTGATGGAGAACAAAATCTTAGAATCGAAATTATTCATAGCGAACGAAATTGCATGAAAGACCAAATTGGATGTGATATGATATACAATGATGATGTTGTTACTATACCTTCATATAATAACAAACAATTTAAAGTCTTTCTTTACAACTATTCAACTCCCTTTTAAGCATATCTATTTCATTATATAAATCTTTAAAACCTTCAATAAATAATCCCGCTAAATTACCATACATTACTCTTAATTTACCATCACATTTCTTTAAAACCGCTTCTGGTAACACTTTTTCTACATCTTGAGCTATTAATCCCGTAAATCTCTTTTCTAAAAATGTATCATTTCTATTAAAAGTATAACCCGTTAAACTATTTATTTTATCTTTTACATCAATTATTTTTTCTAAATCATATTTATAAGATAAATCTGAATCAGTATATATATCGGTTGTCGCATAAATTTGACCTGCAACTGTTAAACTATTTTCATTAATAATTGTATTTATATTAGCATTATCAGTATTACTAAAAAATTCATCATCATCTGGTCCTACAAATAATTTTCTTATATGTATTAAATTTTCAGATGAAATTCTATATCCATTAGTAATACTATTATAACTATTACTATAATTTTTATAATCATCAGTAATATATGATGGTAAATTACTATTACCCAAATAAATATGTCCAGCTGTAAAAAAATCAGCACTACTTAAAGTACTCCATTGAGTTTCTATAATATTATTAGCATTTTGATATATTTTTAAATATTTATCAATTCCACTATCATATTGCGGTAATTTTAGTGTATAAGTGCTTGTTAAATTATCAATACCTAAATTAATAGATTTACTATTTTCATAAATTTTTAAACTTGATTTAACTATTAAACCTTCTTTATCAGTTATACTTTCAAGTTCCTCACTTGACATATTTATACCAATAAAACCAATAAAACCACTACTACTATTATGATTTGTAATATTAATTATTGGAGTTACATTATTATCTAAATATATTTTACTAAAATTATAAATATCTCTAATCTCTAAACTATTTTTTAATATACATGTTTTTTCACTATATAAATTTTCTAATTCTAATTGAAAAATATCTTTTTCACCTATATTTAAATTTATATTTTTTTTAAATTTTATATCAACATCATTATTAAATTCTAAATTTTTATCAATAGTTAAATTATCTATATTTAATGGTTTAAATATTTTTAAACTATCACAATTAAAATTAGTTTTAAATTTAAATTTTAAATCTTTTAATATTATACAATTATTATATTCAGGAATATTATCATAATCCAACTGTTGATATAAATTAATATAAATTTCATTAAATTCAATTTTTACTTTTCTACATTTTTGATTTATGTTAAATAATTGTTTTTCATATGGATCTGAAATATTACATGTTCCTATTAAAATATCATCAATATATAATTTAAATGAACCTAATTTATTTAAACTATATGTATATTCAATTAGTGAATCATAATCATCAATTTTATTTCCAAAATCAACATTATCTTTATAAAAATTATTTTTAAAATCATTTTTAAAATTTAAATAATCTTCTAAATTATCAAGTATTTCAAAACTAATATCTATTAATTCTTCTTCATATAATCTTTCATATTCAAAATAATCAACTTTTCCATCATCTATAACTTGATATTTATAAAAATCTTTTAAGTTATCTTTATCAAAAATTATTCGTTGGTTATCTAAATTACTATAATTTTCATTAATATTATAAGTTAAATCATTTGTTTTACCATTATAAATTATACTATCTGATCCTGTTTCTCTAATTTTATTATCACCAAAACCTAACAATCCTGTAATAAATAAATTAAAATCTTTATAATAATTTAAAAGATAATAATTATTAGTATCAGCATATTGCTTACTAATAACAACTGGTTGTTTAATTTTATAATCATTATTAAAAGTAATAATTTCAATTTTGGTTGTTCCAGTATTTTCATTATTAATACTATCATCTATTTTAGGTTCTATTGAAAATAAATCACATATTTTTGGTTGTAATTCATTATTTTCATCATAAATATTATAATATTGAAAATTATTTAAATTTGAATTCCATTTTAAATTTATTTTAGATTCAAAATCTATTTTTTTAATTGTTATACTATCTATTAAATTTGAACTACATTCAATAATATTATTATTTTCATTAAAATATAATAATCCAGATTTATTAATATTATTTAAATCAATTAAATGTTTTGTAGTTAAATCACCATCATAATAAAATTTAAAATTAAAATTTGAATTATTTACATCCTGCATTTTTCTTATACCAACTATAAATGTTTTACTAAATTCTGAATTTAAAATGTTTGTATGATTATTACCTAAATTAGGTAATGAATTATAGAGAGGATCATCATTTTCAAGATGAATATTAAATAAACTTTTAATTATTTCATATAAATAACTACTTTCATAATCATCTTTTATAGTTTCATCATTTAATAATTTATTACTAATATCCGGATCACTAAAATGTAATTTAATAATATTTTTTAATGAATTTAAAGCTATTGTTTCTCCTGCTCCAGTTGCACCAGATTCATTTTCAACAATTTTATTTAAAATATAACTACTTATATCTGTATTATCAATAAATATATTCTCAGTATTTAATAATTTAAGATTTAAAATTGAATTCTCATTAAAATCTAAATTAAAATTTTCATATTTAACTGTATTATCAAATTCTAATGTAAAATTATCAATTATTAATTTACGTCTTCCTTCTTCAGGAGATATTGCATTTGTTGTTCCATCTAATACTTGAATCTCATTTACAATAATAATAAATTTATCAGTATAAATTTTATTGAATTTGGTAAATTTATTAGATACTTTACCAGATTCAATAGTTATAAGATCATCAATTAATAAATAACAATCATATTTATTAGATGTTTTATTAATTACAGCATATAATTTAAACTTTTTTATAATATAATCTTGTTTACTTGGAATATTAAATTCAATTGATTTTAATGTAATTTTAAAATTGATATCAGTATTAGTTAATTTTTTATTAATTTCAAACATAAAACCAGCATCATTAATTGGTTTATCTGTATCTTCAATAAAATCTTCATTATAAAATGTATAATCATTAAAATGATTTGATGATTCTCTATCAAAAGATGTAAGTGTATTTACATCATAAATATGATTTGTATCTCTATTCCCTTCCATATTATAACGAGTATTAATAGTATAATAAATATTTTTTGCATTATTATCATCAAAAATATTTTGATTTATATTTTGAATAGTATTTGTTATAGTATAATCATCAAATTTACTTTTATAAGTGATTGTATCATTTTTAATAATATAATGATCATCTTTTAAACCTAAAGTAAAACTTGTTGTATTATTTTGTAAATGAATATCAAGTTCATTACCATTATTAGTTAATTTTAATAATTTTTCACTATTAACATTTGAAGCTTCAATATTATATACCATATTATTAAATAATATTATTATTTATTTGTAAATAATTTTTTAATTCTCTATATCCGCCAATAAACTCTTTATCTTTATAAATAAATGGATAAGATTTAATATTATTAATTGTTTTTATATTATTGATTTCTTCTTCAGTAAAAATAGAAGAATCTAATTTATTAAATTCAATAAAATTATTATTTAATAATTCAATTGACATACCACAATAAGTACAATTTTCTTTACCAATAATAGTCCATCCATTAATAATTTTATCCATTATTAATTTAATAATATAATATATTTTTAAATAAATATGAATTGGTTATATTTAACAATAATTAGAACAATATTAGTAGTTATATTAATAATATTAGTAAAAGAAGATAAAAGTAAAAGATTATTATTTCCTTTAATTTCAGCAATATTAGTAGGTATATATTGTTTAATATATTTATTATTATTTGAAAATATAGAAAAAAAAGATTTTAATATTAAAAATATAATTATACATTCATTAATAGTATTTATAGTTTTAAATATTAGTTATTTAGCAATAAAAAAATGTCCAAATCCAGCTTTTTTTAGAGCTTTTGTTGGATTAGAAATAGTTTTATTAATATTATTTGGTATAATATATGATAAATATTATATTAATATTATTAATATAATAGGAAGTTTTTTAATAATTATAGGTTTAATTTTGATTTCATGTTTTTAATTTCAAAAGTTAATTCTTTAATACTTTCAACAATAAAACCAATCATATTACCATATTCAATACCTAATATATTTTCATCATCTTCAACAACAACTTCTGGAATAATTTTTTTAACATCTTGAGCAATTAAACCTGCATGTCTATTTTTAGTAAATTTATTTGTATATAAAACTCCTTGTAGTTTATTAATTTTTTCTAATGAATTTTCAATATTAATAATATCAGTTTTAATTCTTCTATCAGAACCAACCGAATTTCCACTTAAAGTATGTAAAGTTTTATGTGTAATAATTTTATCTTTATTAATATCAAAAATTTTTTCAAATTTATGTGTATATTCTTTTATTTCATTTATATTAAAAGATTTAGTATCCATATTATTATTATTATCATAGTCATAACCAGCTATATCGGGATTTAAATCAACTAATTTATTAAAATCAAGTGTAATATTTGAACTATATTCTTCTATAGCACTTATTCTTGCAATTTGATTTTTTTTTATATCATCAAAATTTTTTTCAAATATAATTAAATCATTTAATTCATAATTACTACTATCTATTTTTTTTATAAAATGTGTAATTATATTATTACTATTTAAATTTTCAATAATTCCATTATTATGAATAATAAAATTTCCAACAATTAAATCATTATTCATATTTATATCTGTATTTTCAGAAATTTCAAATATTGTATTATTTCCATTTTTAATAATAAATTTATCTTCTTCAAATCCAATAGAATTTCGAATATTTGAATTATCAAATATAATAAAATTCGAAGAATAATTTGCTGTTCTTAAAACTAATGTTTTTTCATGATTATAATAATTATCAATTACAACAGATGGTTTTAATTCATAATAATCATGATCATTATCTCTACTATTTAAATAAATAGTGTAATTTAATGCAGTATCATCATCTTGATAAGTTCTTAAATAAAAATTATTATTTTTATGAATTATTTTTTCAAATAATTCTAACTTAATACTATCATTTAATTCAGATATAATATTTGAATAATTAACATTTCCTTTTATTGTTAAATCAGTTACTTCTAAATTTTGAATTTTTAAGTTTCCATTATTATTTAATTTGAATATATTATCATCATCATTATAATATATATCAAAACTATTACTGGTAGTTCTAATATTAAAACTTGAATCTAAATTTTCTAATCTAATATAATTAATATTACTATTAGAAAGAGTATTTTTTATATTAAGAATACCTTGATTATTATTATTTGTATTTTGAATATTAAAAATATAATTATTATTATTATAATTATTTATAGAAATATTATCATAATTTCTATTAATATTAAAAATATTACTACCTATATAAAAATTATCATTATTAGCTATAATTTCCCAATCATATAAAAGAATTTTATGAATATTATATTCTGTATTTTTTAAATATAATAAAGTCGAATTTTTATCTTCTAAATGTAAAAGAGGTTTATCTGTAGTTTTATCAGTACAATCTCCAAGCTTAAAATAATTAATTTTACTATTATTATCATTATAAAATTTAAAAAAAACGTCTTCATTAAATTTAAAATTTAAATTTAAAATATCATCAGAATTTTTTTCAAATTTAATATCAAATTTATCATCTGATACAGTTTTTGAAGTATTATTATATTTATATAAAGATAATCTTAAATATGATTTAGGTAATTCATCTATATTAGTATAAATACTTCTAAGATCAAGAGTAGGTTCTAAATCTTTATAAGATTGTGAATCAGATTTATTTTGTAATATTATACATTTTGCATCAAATACATTCGGATCATTTATACTACCACTTAAAAAATCTAAATAATTTAAATTTTTATTTCCAATTATAAAAGAACCATCTTCATCAATAAGATTATATTCTGCATGTGCAATTATAGCAATATCTCTTTGATTTGTTTGAAAAGATATAAGATTACAATTTCTATCACTATAATATTTATTAACACTGTTAAAATCTAAATTACATGTAATACTAATACCGTTCATTTTAATATCACCAGATATGTCTAAATAAATATTACATCCATTTCTAATATGAATATTACCATTTACATCTAAATTTTTATTGATAATAATTTTATTATTATTAAATTTAATAAAATCATCTTTAATATTATTATTGTTTTTATAACCTATTTTGAATTCATCATTATAACTATTATGAATATACCATCCTTCATAATTACTATATCCAATCTGAGGATTGTAAGAACTTATATTAGTAAATTCTAAACCAGTATATATACAATTAGCATTATTAGTATCTTGATGTCCTAATGTGTCTGTTCTAAAAAGTCTAATAATAGTATTATTATTAGCTCCTGCAAATGAATTTTTAATATGCATTGCTGCATCATTAATTGGATAATTAATTTGACCTTTATTAGTAATAGATGAATGACCAATTGTTAAATTTGCCGGTTCATTTATATACATGTAATTTTCATCTTTATTTTTCTTTATAGCTACTAAATTATTATAATCATGACTTACTGTATCTTTAATTTTAATATTTTTGACTGTAATTTCAGATTGATTTAAATTAAATTCTTTTATATTTTCAAAATCAATAATATTAGTATTATTATTTTTAATTTTAATTTTGTTATTATATTCTATTAAATTAATAACTGGGCAATTTGGTCTATCTATATAAGAAGTATATAATTTATCTGTAAAACGTATTGATCCAATTACATCTAATTTATGAAGAGGATTTGATGTATTAATACCAACTCTACCAAGGTCTGCTTTTAAATATAATGTATTTTTATTACCAGGTTTAAAAATTATATTATCTTCATTTGTAACATGCTTAGTTGATATTATAAAATCAATATTTGAATTATTTTGTTTATGTCCAATATAACCATAATGATTATTATTAATAAATTTAATTTGTTCTTTATTTTCATCTTTTATTACTAATCTATGTGTTTTATCAGATTGATCAATATCTTGACCAATTGACATTTTATAATTAAATGTTACTTGATCACCACTATAATTTGGTTTATGGTCTATTGTATAACTTAATATTGCATCATTTATATTATTACTTTGTATAGTTGTATATGATGATAAAATTGATAAATATAATCTATATTTAATATCATAATTAGTATTATTATTAAAATCTATATTATCTATTACGTTTGTTAATAATAAATTTATATTACATGCATTATAATGTGATGTAATACTTTCTTGTCTGTTTATTAAAAATCTATAAATTTCTAAACTAATATAATTTATATTATAAATATTTGATGAATAAATATTAATATCATTTATATCATTATTTCTTCTATTATTATCAATTAATTTATTTAAATTATTTTCATTATTATTAAATTTATTTCTAATATATTCATTATTATAAAATGTTATATTACTATTTAATAATGAGTATAATTCAACTTTAATTTGATTTATATCAATATTAGATATATTATGATTTAATTTAAAACTATTAATATCAATATTTGAATATAAAATATAATTAGTAATTTTATTATTAAATTCTGTTAATTGTATATCATTATATATATTATGATATATATGAATAATTTCATTTAATGAAGTTATACCCAATGATACAAAATTGTCATAAAAGGATTTTAAATTATCTATAGAATATTGTTGATTATACATATAAATATTTGAAGCAAAATTATTAGCATTATTAAATATATAAAAATCATTAATATCACTTCCATAATATTTTGAATCATCATAATCAATTAAACTTTGTTGAACATTATCATAATTACTTAAATGGTTTATAATATCACTTATTAAATCTGAATTTGTATAATATATAATATTTCTTTCAATAATATTAGAAACATTATTATGATTAAATATATTTAAAGAAATATTAGAGAAATCAAAATTACTATTTAAATGATTATAATAAGTATTAATTCCATTATTTTCAATATGCGTATTTAAGTTAGATCTAATATCAGAAAAACGATATTTATATTCTAAAAAATTATATTGATCATATATATTTGAATTTTTATTGATAATACCATGTAAATCTGTATCAATTATAAAACCATTCCTTAATTTTAATTTAATTTTGTTTTCAATAATATTTGAATTATATATATAATTCTTAAAATTATTTACAGTAGTATAAATATTATTGTATTTATAATCAATTACAAATGTTTTTAAAGAATTATTAATATTTATATTTGAACCATTTAATGATAAACTTTCAATATTTATTGAATTTGCATTAATTGTATTAACAACCTCTAAATTTGTTGTTTCAATATCATTTGTATTAATATTATCAGATATGATTTCAGATGATTTTAATTTATTAGTTTTTAATAAATTACTAATATTTAAATCATTATTAAATGTATAATTTCCATTAAAAGTTCCTCCCTTCATCCATTTAGGATGAAGGGAATCAGTATTTTGTTTTAAATATATACTATCTAAATTACAAAAATTGTTGCCTGTATAAATTTGTTTAATATAAGCAGAACCATTTACATTTAATTTAATATTACTGATATTTTCATTAAAGTTATTATCATTAATATGTACACAATTACTTGTATCAATAATCATTGATGGATTATAATTATCAATTTTCTTATCATAATAATTTTGAATATTACTTTTTCTTTTAGATATATGAAATTCAAGTTGTTTATTTAATGTAGTATGAATAATAGCAGGTGAATCTTCTCTTGTTCCTAATATACCAATATCAATTGATGATTGAATCCTATGATAAGAATCGTCTTCTAAAATAGGACTATTATAATCATTTTTAATTGAAAATTGTAATCTATTAATATTATTTGAAATTCTATTTATATTTAAATAATTTTTATTAAATTGACTTGCATGTACATTAGCAATATTAATTTTATATTGTGTATTATAATTTTGATTATTAATATTTGTAAATGGATTATGAATATTACTATAATTTTCAATAAATTTGCTAATATTACTATTAATATCAAAAATATTGGAATTATAAAAACTTAAATTTTCACAAAAAACAGTACCAGCTATTTTGATATTACCATCAACATAAAATTTAGTACTGTCAATTAAATTAGCATTAACATTATTAAAATTTGTATTAATAGCTATACCATTATCATTACCAATTAATATAAAATTTGCATTATCATTATCTCCTTTTTGATTGTAAAGTAATGTTTGATTTGTAATATTAATATCATCACTAATATCAGGTGCATCAACAAGTAAATAGTCAATTTGAAATTTTTGAAATTGAATGTTATTTATATTTCTTGTAACTAAAGTAGTTGTCATATCTTATTTAAGAAATATGTAAAAATAAGTTTTAATATATAATTAAGAAATTATTTAAGGTAACATATATTTATCATTTCTAAAATTATAAGGAACTGTTATAATATTTTTAAATAAATAATTATAATTATTTTTAAATTGAATAATAAAAGTAGTAAGTTGATTATATTGTTTAGTATTTAAATTTAATATATATATTGAATATAAATTTTCTAAAATATAAATATAAATATTATATAAATAATCAATATTATTATAATTATTATTAATTAATTTATTAAATAAATTAATATATTTATTAATAATATGATATCTTTGTATATCTAATTTTTTGATAAAATATAAATATTTTGTTTTTTTATTTTTAAGTTTAGGTTTATTATAATAAAATTGAATAAATATAATAAACAATATTAAAAGAATTAGAAGTGTATTAATATTTAATAAAGATAATATATAATATAATATAGCAAATATAATAATAATATCATACATATTTATTTATTATATAATATCTATTATATATAATATAAATGATATAAATATTAGTAATATTCCTAAATGTATTCTATATTGTTCATTAAAAAGGATTTGTGATAATTTAGTAAAAAATGTTTTATCATAATTATTATTATTTTGTATTAAATTGCCAATTTCATCAATAATTTTAATAAGATATTCTATAAATTTTTTATATTCAGTTTCCATCATTTTTAGTTTAAATAAATATAATTTTAAATAATATCCATCATATCTATTGTTGAGATGAAATGTCTTCTACAACAATATCTATTACATCCTAATTTATTAAGTAAATTTTCTTCAATTTTCTCATCATTATCTTTATTTTTTTGAATTTCATTGATATAATAATTATATTTATCTGCTAATATTTTATTACAAGAAAAACATCTAATAGGAATAATCATATTTTATTTAATATTATATAAGTAAATAAATTCATTTTTTAAATGTATTTAAATTATAAATATGAGTAATAATCAACAATTTTTAAGAAATTTAAATGATTTGAATAAAAAAGTTCAACAAATCCAAGAAACATTATCATTATCTGGTGTAAATGTAAAACAAGATGATACTTCTTTAAAACAAATTGAAGATAAATTATCAAAGAGATTAATAGATGAAATAAATAAAGTAAGAAATGAAAATAAAGTGTTAAAAGATGAATTAGAAAGAATAAAAAAATCATTTGAACCAAAATTATCAAATTTAGAAAAAGAAATAAATGTGATAAAACAGGCAAAACCAAATGGTGGATCAGGTTTAGAGGCAAAAGTAGTAAATTTAGAAAAGGAAATAAATGTTATAAAACAGGCAAAACCAAATGGTGGATCAGGTTTAGAGGCAAAAATAGTAAATTTAGAAAAGGAAATAAATGTGATAAAACAGGCAAACCCAATTGTAAATGGTGGATCAGGTTTAGAGGCAAAAGTAGTAAATTTAGAAAAAGAAATAAATGTGATAAAACAGGCAAAACCAGCAATAAATTCTGATTTAGAAAAATTAAAAAATATTGAAAATGAATTTAATAAATTAAAACCAAATATTCCGGGACCAAATCAATTTGTAACTTTACAAAATGAATTTAATAAATTGAAATCTAATATTCCAGGACCAAATCAATTTGTAACTTTACAAAAAGAATTTAATCAATTAAAACCTAATATTCCAGGACCAAATCAATTTGTAAATTTACAAAAAGAATTTAATCAATTAAAACCTAATATAACTAAAATACCAGAATTAGAAAAAAAATTATCTAATACATCCAATGATCCAACATTAAGAATAGATATTGATGAATTGAAAAAAAATCAAAAAAATGTAGATGAAATAGATAATGTAATAAAAAATAATTTTAGTACAACAAATATAAAATTTGAGGAAGTAAATAAAGCAGTATTAAGTTTAGATGATAATTTAAAAGAATTTAATAAAATAAAAGCTGATGTTGAAGAATTAAAAAAAAAATAATTAAGTTTGATTAAATTGATAAATATTAATACAATTATTTAAAATTTCAGAATCATAACCTAAATATCCATTATCTTTTTTTAAAAAATCAAAAGCTTCTTCAAAATAATCTTTAGCTTGAGAATATTTATTATTTTTATAATATATAATACCCATTATATGTGAAACATCAGGACTATTAAAATGTTTAATTTTGTTAAATAATGGTTTAATAATATTAATATCGGTATTATTATCATTAACAAGTTTAGCAATTTTAATAAAATCTGGATTAAAAATTAAAACATTATTTTTATTAAATGATGATGAAAATATACCAATTTTAGATCCTTCTAAAAAAAGATATTTATTAATAATTCCAATTTTAATTTTATTATCATAGATAAATTTAGACATCATTATTTTCATAGAAAATGAATAAATTTGAGTATAATTATATAATTTAGCAGCAATATCTTTTTTAATAATATAACTTGCTTTAGATGGTAAAATATTAGTATTTAAATCAAAAACCTGTATATCAGAATTTTCATCATGATTAGATGTAAATCCAGTTAAAATAATATCCCAATTATTAATAAAATTATTAATATTATTTTTAAAATTTTTAATATTATTTAAATAATCGTTTGAAATAATAGAATCATCTTCTAAAATTAATGCATAATCTATATTATTATCCATAATTTTTTTATAAATATATCTATGTTTTTCAATATTTGATACCATATCTTTATTAATAAAACTAATATTTCTATCAAATTCTTCAATATTAGTTTTTATTAAATTAGTAGATTTTTTTAATTTATCATTATCAATATTAAAATCAAAATCAATAATTTCAATATCAAAATCAAGTTCTTTTAATTTATATATAGTAGTATCTAAATATTTTTTTCTATTAATAAGTTTTTTATTATGAATAATAAAAGTTTTCATTTTATTTATATAAAAAAATGAAACTTTTATATAAATACTATTAATGTTAGAATTTTGCGAATTATGTAATAATTTATTATATATAAGAATATTTAATAATAAATATGAAAAATTATGTAAAAATTGTGAAACATCAATATTTGAAACAAACATAAGTAAAAAAATATCAGAAAAAAATTATACTGATAATGAATTATTATATAAAAGATATCATGCAGAATATAATATAAAAAAATTAGATAATGGGAAAGAAATAAAAATTCCAATAAATAAATTATTAATAAATGATCCAACTTTAATTAGAATAATTGATCATAATTTAAAAGCACCAAATGGTTATGAACATAATGCAACAGATGCAGTTTGTTATTTAAAACAAATAGATCAAACATCAATATGGATATCAACAAAAACTGGTGAAATATGGAGAAATCAAGATATAAAAAAATGATTATATATTATACATATAAAAGTATATGACTACTTTACAAAAAAATATTGAATTTGAAGATATAACAATAATAAAAGAAAAAACAGAAAATGATATAGAAAAATTAGATATAGCATCAAGATTATTAACAAAATATGAATTTACATGTTTAATAGGTTTAAGAACAAGTGATTTATCTAATAATTCTCCAAGTTTTATTGAATTAAATAAGAATATTATAACAAATAATATGAATTATAGAAAAATAGCAATTGAAGAATTAAAACAAAGAAAATTATATTATACAATAGTTCGTCGATTGATAAATAAAAATATTTATATAAGTGTATCAGATGAAAGATTAGATTTAACAGCTGTAGAAGAATTAATGGAATAATAAATGCATATATGTAAATTTTTCAAAAGATTGTTTTGATATAATAGTGTGTTTTTTTTCTCTTAATTTATTAATTTCAATAAAATTATCACAATTATACTTATCATTAATAAAACTTATATGTGCTTCAGTAACTAAATCATTATTAATTATATAATTATATATTGAACTACCACCTATATAATAACTATTATTATTATATTTTTTTAATACATTTTCAATATTATCATATATTTTTATATTAGGATAATTTTCAATCATATTAGTTTTATTATTTTTAGTTAAAACAATATTAGTTCTATTAATTAAAGGTTTTTTAGGTAATGACATCCATGTATTATATCCCATAATAATATTAGAATTATTTGTAATAATTTTAAATAAATTTAAATCTTCTTTAATATTCCATGGTATTTTATCTTTATAAGAAATACCACCTTCTAATGTACATGCAAGAATGATATTAACCATATTTTATTTTTTAAACATATTATATATAATAAATATGTTATATTTATATATATTATTAATATTAATATTAATATTAATAATTATATTATATAATTATGTTAATTTTTTAAATAATAATTATATTAATAATTTTTTAAAAAATGATAATGATAATTATATTCATAATATGTCTATATATGATATAAGAGCAAGAAATAAAATTTCTAAAAAAGATTATAAAGATAAAATTATTAATTTAACATATAAATTAAATTTATTAGAAAATATTAAAATTATATTTTTATGTATTAAAGTTGATATATTTTTTTATAATTTAAAAAGTAATTATTTACCAAAAAATCATAATATTAATAAAATAAAATGGAATTTATGTTTTATGAAAAATAATTTATATGAAGAAGGATTACCTCATACAAGAGAAAATATTATATTTTTACCAAAATATTTATTAAATGTTGATAATAATATATTAATAAAAATATTAATTCATGAAAAAATACATATATATCAAAGATTTAATAATAATAAAATAACAAAACATTTAAAAAAAATGGGTTATAATAAATATAAAAAAAGAAAAAATATAAAATTAATAAGATCAAATCCAGATTTAGATAATTATATTTATATAGATAATAAAAATAACTTAATGTATTATGAATATAAAACAGATTTTCCTATAAATATAAATGATATTAAAAAAAATAATTTATATGAACATCCTTATGAAATGATTTCTTATATAATAGAAAAAGAATGGTAAATGATTTAAATCAAAAACATCAAATTATATTAAAACAATATGGAAAAAATGAATTATCAAAAAATGAAATGAGATATAAAAGCTTTTTTACATTAAATCCAATATTTTTAAAAAATTTTAATAATATTAATGATAATAAATATTATAAAAATAATTATTCTGCAGCAAATTTTGATGATTTTATATATATATATAAAGATGACCTTTATAATAAAATTAATAAAATAAAATGAGTAAATATATTTTAGAATTAAAAACATTTCAAGCAACTACTTTTAAACAAGTAATTGATGCTTTAAAAGAAATATTAATGGATGTTAATTTTGAATTTGATGAAACTGGATTAAAAATTATGGCTATGGATACAAGTCATATTGTTCTTATATTTGCTAAAATGGAAGCTGATAAATTTGAAGAATATAAATGTAATTCTAAAAAAGGTAAAGTTTATGTTGGATTAAATATGTTTAAATTACATGCTATTATTAAAACTATTACTAATAATGATACATTAACTTTATTTATTGAAGAAGATGATCCTAATAAATTAGGTATTAAAATTGAAAATTCTGAAAAAAATTATAAAACAACATATAAATTATTTATGTTAGATATTGATATTTTAAATGTTAATATCCCACCTGTTGATTTTCATACAATTATTACAATGCCTACTATATATTTTCAAAAAATTATTAGAGATATGCACAATATAGCAGAAACAATTGAAATTAGAAGTATTGATAAATATTTACAATTAAGTTGTAAAGGTGAATTTTGCACACAAGAAACAATAATTGGTGTTGATAATAATTATTCAGTTAATATAAAAAAAAATGAAACTAATAATATTGATGATATTATACAAGGTATTTTTAATTTAAAATATATTGCTATTTTTACTAAATGTACAAATTTATGTCAAAATGTAGAAATATATTTAAAACAAGAATATCCTTTAATATTATCTTATGATATTGCTAATTTAGGAACAATTAAATTAGCATTAAGTCCTGAAATTAATAATACTTAAAAATTATTATATTCATTTGACATTAAATTATATATTCTTTTCTTATAATCATCTATAGTTTCATCTTTTATTTTTTTTTCTAAATTTAATATTTTAACATCAATATTACAATTTCCATCTAATATCATTTTTGAAAAACTATGAATCGGATTTTCACCTTTATACCAATAAAAAGTTGGATTTATTTTATAATTTTTATATTTTATTATTATTGGTAATATATCTAAACCATCCTTAAATGCACCTGATTTAAAATTTGCTATATTTTTATTTGGTTCTATTGGATCCATTCCATCTGGAAATATTACTAATATATTATCATTATCATTATTTATTACATATTCTTTTATTTTATCAGAATTACCTTTATTTTTTTTATTTATTATTATTGAACCTAACTTATCATTTATAAATTTTGATCCAGGTATTGATAAACCATTAATATCTGCTAAAAAACATACATTTCCAAATATTGCTGTTAATACTATTCCATCAAATAAAGATATATGATTACATACTATTAAATAATCCTTTTTTTTTATTTTATTATAATTTTCAATATTTATTATATTTAATGATTTAAATCTTAATGTTCTTATAAATATTTTTGAAAAAAATCTATTTATTATTGATATATATTGTTTTGGTGTTATTATTATAAATAATATATATATTAAATATATTAATATTGCTAAAACTAAAAAAAATATAAACATATAATCCATCATATTAAAATAATTAATTAAAATGTTTTTTATATAAAATACTTGAATATTTTGAAACAAAAAAATTATAATTTTTTATATCGGCTAATTCATTTTCTTTTAACCATATACGTAAAATATTTGCATTCTTTTTTACTGTTATTGATATTCCATTTATATTATTATTATATTTTTCTTCATTACCTAATTTATCATTTATATAATTATAAAATAATTTAAACCACTTTTCATCTACTTCATCACTATTTACTTTATATGAATAACATCCACCTTTTATATTAAATTCATCTTCCCATCTTGGAGATATATGCTCCCTAAAAATAAAAAACATACCTTTATACCATAAATCTTTAAATCCTTCAAAAATTTCTATAAATTTTTCATTTGAACTTATTGTTGTTATAAAAATATAATTTTTTATATCCCAATCAGAATTATTATCATGAAAATATAATGACCATATATCATTTAAAAATAAATTTTCTGAACTTGTCATTATATTTATATTTATATATTTATATTTTTATTTTTATATATTACTTTTTACTTTTTCTATTATATTATTTTTTTTTTTTAAAAAACATATTATTTGTAATAAAGAATCACATAAATCATCTTGTTTTAATTTATATTCATTCATTATTTCCTCCAATTTTAAATCATTTTTTATTAATTCTTTACATAATTCTATTGATTTTTTTTTATTATTTCTATATTGTTGATTTTTATTACAAGTCTTATCCATTTCTATACCTTCCAATTTTATTGATGCACTTACTTGTATTATTTCTTTAACATAATTATCATAATATTTTAAATTATAAAAATAACCATATAATAATATTTGAGTTGTTTTCATTATACCTTTACTTGGTTGATTTTCTAATAAAATATAATCTATTTTATCATTTGTAATATCTTTTAATTTACCTATTATATCATCCATTCTTATATAAATTATTTCACATAAATTATTTGTATTTATATTCTTTTTTACTTTATCAAATAATTTTATTACTTCCCATATTAATATTGTTTCATCTTGTAATATTGTTAATCCTAAATTTACTATACCTATATCAAATGAAATTATTAACATTATTTTTTTTTTATATTATTTTTTTATATACATATTTTATTTGCGTTATATATAAAAGTGTAATATTATACTTAATATACAAAATGGAATTTGAAATTGATAATAATTTTAATAATGATTTTGAATTTAAAATACCAAATAAAAAAATTAATCTTATTGATGATAACATCTTATTCAATAAATCTAAAATTTCGAGTGATGTTTTAAGTATGGGTAGTAGTTCAAGTGATAATATGAGCAATATTAGTGATGATGATGATAATATTGATAATGATACTAATTCTGAAAATTCTATTAAAATTAATAATATTAATAATAATAATAATTATAATGAAAGATCATATAATAAAAGAGATGAAAATATTGAAAAAAAAGAAATTTTATATCAATTTGATAGATTAAAATCTAAAGGTGTTAAAGTTCCTTATGAATTTAATATGAATAGTGATATTAATGAAATGCGAAATTCATATGAAAGAATTAAAAGAGAAAAATCTATTGATTCATCTATTAGATTTCAAAGAAAAATGATGATGGGATTTGTTACTGGTTTTGAATTTCTTAATAATAGATATGACCCTTTTTCTGTTGAATTAAATGGATGGAGTGAACAAGTTCATGAAACTATTGATGATTATGATGATATTTTTGAAGAATTACATGAAAAATATCAAGCAACCGGATCTGATATGGCACCTGAATTAAGATTATTAATCTCATTAGGAGGTAGCGCATTTATGTTCCATTTAACTAAACGAATGTTTAGTAATACTAAATTACCTAATGTTGAAGAAGTATTACAAAAAAATCCAGATTTAATGAAAAAATTTCAAGAAGCATCCGCTATGGAATATATGAATGGTTATAGACCACAAACACAAGAAACCAGAAATAATAATCCTACCACATCTACTGGTGATATATTTAGTATGGTTTCTGGACTATTCAATAATAACAATAATACTAATAATGATATTGATAATATTATCAATAATGTTCATTCACAAATTAATATTAATCCCAAAAATGATGACAATATGATGGAAACTTTAACAGTTACCGATGATGAAATTACTTCTTTAATTGAAGATAATATTGATATTACACTTTCTAATCAAAAAAAACCTAAAAAAAATAAAAAAAATAACGATAAACGAATATTAACACTTTAAATTACTTCTTTAAATTATTATTCATCTTTTTAAATGCCGATTTTGATGTCTTATAAACATTATTTATAGATTTTGACATGCTTTTTGGAGAATTCTTTAAATTTGATATTGGATCACTTAATACACTTTTTATTCCTTTTTTTGTATTTGATAAATTATCTAATACACTTGCTGAACAATTTGATAAAACTGGTAGTAACATTGCATTCAAAAATACTATTATTATCAAAAATAATTCTATTATCGAACCCCACATTATAAATTCTCTTCTCATATCTTCTGAACATTTACATTTCTCATTTATCAAATATCTTGTATAATTTACTGTATAATAAAAATAAAATCCTATTGTTATCAAAAATATTAATTCTACTACTAAATATAACATTGTTACACTACTATTCATCTTTATTGATGCTGGATTTACTAATAATGTTATTATATAATATACAAATGCAAATAAACTAAAATTTTTTATAAATTTTCTATTCTCATGTTCAGAACATTCACAACCAGTCTTTTCTAATTTTTCTATATATAAATAAGTTGTAATTAAAAGTATTGCTACTAATAATTTTATAACTAAAATACCTAAAAATTCTTTATTCATATTTTTATTTTAAAATAAGATATTTTATTTTACCTATTTTTTGGATCTACATATTTTATATCCAAAAATTTAAATATATCACTTTCATTTTTTATATCTACTATTTCATTATTTTCTATATTTAATAATTTATGCTCATTTAACCTATAACCTTTCTCTTTTGCCTTATTTCTCATCATTATATTATGTTCTTTTGAACCTGTAAAATATAATTGAGCTAACGGATATTCTTTATTATTTGTTACCATTATATCTATCCTTCTTGCTACATCTTTTTCACTTAATTTTACTATACCCATGAATTTTATATCTTTACATGCTAATACTTCCAATATATATCCTTTCTTTATACCACTTTTTACTATATCTTTTAATACATTTTCATCTGAATTTACTAATATATCTATATCACCACTATCACGTTTCATTCTTCTATAACTTCCTACTATCGAATAATCATTTATTCCATTTATTTCTTTTAATATATTCTTTATTATATTATCATGAACACTCATCTCTTCATATGGAATTCTTTTATCCAAATCTTCATAATATTTTATACCTATTTTTTGCTTATCATTTAATAAATCTAAATTTTCTTTTAATTCTTCTATCCTTAATATTCCTTTATCATTCAATTGTTTCTGTTTTGCTGGACCTATACCATATATTTTTGTTAAATCTTCTGACATTTTTTCTGGAATTTTCATTTCTAACACTTTTTCTATTTTTTCTTTTATACCTTTACCAATACCTTCCACATTTTCTACATCTTTTATTGTATATACCTCTTTACCCCTTAAATTTTTTATTGCTTTTAAATAAGCATTCCTCTTAAATATTACTTTCTCATTATTTAAATATTCTGTCAATTTATCTATTATTGGTTTATTATAATTATCCATTTTTTCTCGAATTTTCATTTCTAACACTTTTTCTATTTTTTCTTTTATACCTTTACCAATACCTTCCACATTTTCTACATCTTTTATTGTATATATATCTTTACCACTTAAATTTTTTATTGCTTTTAAATAAGCATTCCTCTTAAATATTACTTTCTCATTATTTAAATATTCTCTCAATTTATCTATTATTGCTTTATTATACATTTCTTTTTATTAACAAATTATATCATTTTTTTTTCATACATTTCTATTAATTTAAATTTTGTTGATTTCTCTATATTTTTTATATTTAACATCTTTTCTATATCATTCTTATCTACATATTCTATAAATATATTCATATTATCAATACATGTATCTAATATTTCTCTTTTACTTATTTTATTATTATATATATATGATAACATACTTTTTACCATACATTCACTAAAACTTTTATCTTTATAATTTAATAATAATTTTGATATTAATATACTTTTATCTCTCCATTTTATAAATTCACAAAATATATTATAATCACATTCAATTGAATATACCTTCTTTTCTAAATAATTTAACGATATTAACCAATAATTTTCATCTTTTTTATATATTTCATCTATCTTTTTTTTTATTTCATCTATTGGATATAAATCTAATATCTTCTTATATATTTCAAAATTATCTTTCTGATTTATCATAAATTTTAATATTATATCTATATTATCACTAAAATACAATTCATTCATATCATTTACTATATTATTATATATTTTTTCAAAATTATCTATTGATAATTTATTCAAAAATGATGTTATTTTCTTTTTTTTTATATCTTCATTTTTAAATTTACAATTAAAACTTGAAGTATATAATGAATTTTCACTTGTTGATTTTTCTACCTTTTTTACATAAGTATCAGTCTTTATCAATTCTTTTATTATATTTATTTTATTTAATATATTTTCTGATATTATTACAGATTCTATATTATATTTTTTTTTTTAAATCATTAAATGTTAATATTTCTTCCATTTATTTTATATTATTATTAATAAATATGAAAATTACTAATCTTTTTATTATATCTATTATTATTATTATTATTATTATTATTCTTTTATGCTTAAATAATAATGAATATTTTAATAATTACAATAACAATAATAAATATATTTACTATTTCGCACTTTCTACATGCAAACACTGTATAAATTTTGATGAAACATGGTCTCAATTTCAAAATGATAAATGTATTAAATATATTGTTGATAAAAATAAAAAAGCTAAAGAACTTTCCACTATATTTGAAATTAATAGTTATCCTACTATAATTGTTACTGATGATAATAATAAATTGATTGAAGATATTAATGATAGATCATGCACTAATTTAAAAAAAATATGCCTTAAACATAATATTACATGTAATGCTACATGTTAAATTTATTTATATATAAACTACTATATCTATAGTGTTTATTTTTACTTTATACATATATATTAATCATTCAAATTCTTTACTTCCTTAAACACTTTTGTCATTTTTAATATATCATTCGACATTTTTAATATATTTATTTTTATATTATCTACATTATCTTCATAACTTTTTATCCTTTTTTTATTATCTAATATTGATTTTATATATATTAATATTAAAAATACTATTATTATTATATAATAATTTATATTATTATTATCAATATAACATATTATTTTATTATCTAATTTATCATTTAATGATATTAAATCCATTCTATTTATATTTACTTTAATTTAAAATCATTTTTTTATATTCTTCAAAAAATATAAAATTAAATGTCAATTGACTCAAATTTAATACAAGATTTTAATAAATTACACCTTAAATTACTTTATAATGAATTTTTAATCAAACTTAATCATAACAATGAAGAATTTCATATTCAAGATTTTTACTTTTTAAAACACAATTTTCACATTTTTAATCAATATTTATTTCAAGAAAATAAAACTCATAATACTATTCAATTTAGTCAATTATCATTACTTTTATATAAACCTTATAATATTAAAAATATTATAATTAATTTTAATAATACATCCAATATTATTATTGATTTAAATGATTATTTCCAAACTATCAATAATAGTTATTTAAAATATAATATTGTTGAAAATAATAATTATCACTCTATATATAATAATCATTTAATATTAACAAATAATTATAATCAAGAACTTTATTATATTACTATCAAAACTCAAGAACCTACATATAAACTATATATAGATCAAAAAATACAAATTAATGAATATATACTCGATGATATTACACCTATATATTCTAATATAAATATTAAATTAGGTTATATTAATAATAATTTATCTAATTTAAATATTTTAACTTTATTTAATTATGAACAAATTAATGATATTAAACTTATATCATCTAATACAAACCCTAAATATAATTTAGATACTAATCATAATTTAACTATTCAAGAAAATTATAATGATAATTATCACTTTATAACTTTTTTTATTTATTTACAATATAGTAATATTAATAAAACATATACAAATAATTTTATTCAATTTAATATTACAACTTCACCTAATACTGTTACTACAACATCAAATATTACAAATTTAACTGATATTATTACTACAATTTATTTACCTTCCAAAATTAAAAATCATTATATTGATAATAAAGATTATCAAAATGCTTATACACCTAATAATAATACTTTTAACCTAAATCCTGATTTTAGAGGAACTACATATACAATTACTTTTCAACTTGAACATAATTATATACTTTCTAATCTTTATATATATCATATTACAGAAGAAAGCCATCCACGACCTCGTATTACAGATTATAGATTATTATTAAAAACATTTATTTTTAATGATAACGACAAATCATATAATATACAAAATCTATTTACTGATGAATATGATAATAATCTTACATATACTGCTTCAATTAATAAAATTATACGTCATAATGATTATTTTGATTTTAATACTTTAAATATTCATAAAATTAATAATGATAATTATTTTAAAATTGAAAATTATAATTTAATTATTAAACCCAATTATAGAAATATTATTTATAAAATTCATATTAATGCAATAAATAAATATAAACAAACTTCAGATAGACCACAAGAAGTTTTTATTATTGAAAATAGATTAATTAATATTAAAGTTAAATCATTTATACATTATTTAGATAAAAATCAAGACAAAACTATTGATTTAAAAGATTATTATTCTTTAAATAATAACAAATATTATTATATCAGTTATCAAAATGATAATCAATATTATTATAATTTAGATAAGCATTATTATACTATTTATCCTAAATATAGAAATAAACAATATACTATTAATTTTACAATTATTTATAATGATCCTTCTACTCAACAGTATGATACTGCTAATTTTAATATTATAATTAATGAAACTTACCTACCAACTATTAATATTGATTATCCTATTATTAATATTTTTAATTTAAAAAATACTCAAATTATTTGTAATTTAGAAAATTATTATAAATATGAATTAGATAATCATATTGAATATCATATTTTAAATAACTATAATTCTAATCATATTAGATTAAATAATAATCATATTTTTATTAATCCAGATTTTAGAAATATTAAATATGATATTCATATACAAATTATTGATAAAATATATAATAATTCAAACATTATTAAATTTAATATTCATGAATTACATCCTATTAATATTATAAATTATACTTCTAATTATCAATTAGATTTTAAATTACTTCATATTGATGTTGATAATATTTTTAATAATAATAATAATTCACATAATCAATATACTATTAATAATAATTATTCTAATATAAGTTTTAATAATAATATTATTCAAATTACACCATTATATCAAGGTACTAAATATGATATTAATATTGATGCTATAGATAAAGAATATCCACAATATAATTTATCATTTACAATATATATTCATGATAATATATTACCAACTATTAAACCTTTAATTTCTAAAATTAAAATTAATTTATATAAATATGATTTTTATGATTATCAAATGAAATATAATTTAAATAATTTAATTAATTATCCTGATTATAGAAAAAATATTACATATATTATATTATATAATCAACAATTTGCTATTAATACTCAATATATATCCATATCTAATAATAATTTAATTGTTAATACAACTGATATATCATTATTTAATCAATTTAATGATTATACTATTCAAATTAAAGATAATGGAAATTTAATAGACGATTATATTGATATTACTTTTTATAATCAAATATTTACTGAAAATATTAATAATGGTAATTATACATTAGATTTAACTACATATATTGATAATTATAATGATTATGATTATAAATTATATATTGATAATAATTTTGTTGGTTCTAATTTAATTTATAAAATTCAATATTATAATAATCTTAATTATACTATCTATATATCTATACTTTATTCTAATATTGAATATGATTCTCTTTTTATTAAAATTCAAGAACCTTCTCCATTTATTATCATTAATAATCATTTAGATATTCATTATAATTTAACACCTATTTATTTAAATAATCATATTCAAATACATGATATTTCTAATTTAACTCAACAAGACATCAAATTTAATATTGATTATTATTATAATTCTAATTATTATACTATTATCAATGATATAAATACTATTGAAAATTCTAATATTTATTATATACCTCAAAGTAATATTTTATTATCTAATAACAATTTAATTATTAATACTTCTAATATTATTACACCTAATAACGAATTTGGTATTAAAATTCATATTAATATTGATGATAGTAATTATACTTTTGAAGATTATTTATATTTTAATATAAAATATTAAATAAACTATATAAATTATTATTAATGGCAGAAATTACTAATAATTTTAAATTAACATATAATTTTAAAAATAAAAATTTTTTTAATTATAAAGATGATATTAAAATAAAAATTTATTATAAAGATAAAACTCAAAATATAGAATATTTTAATATTCAAATTATTAATAAAATTGGTATTGAATTAATTAAAACTAATCCTGTTATTGTTAATTCTTCTCAAACTATTAATTTTACTGATTATTTTCAAAATAATACTAATTGTAATTTATATTATAGAATTACAGGTGATTCGGATTTATATCAATATATAAATACATCAAATATTTCAATTAATTATCATTATCCTGATAAAGATTATACATTAACTGTTTATGCTACAAATAATATTAATATTTGTTTTTTTAATATTATAATCAAAGAAAAGAAATATCCTAAACCAAAAATTAAACAACAATTAAATTTTTTTCAAATTAATAATTTAAATGAATATTTTGAATCGGGTTTAAGTGATAATACACTTACATATCATTTAGATAATTCTTCTGATTTTATTACACTTAATAATTCAAATTTATTTGTTAATAAAAATTTATTTAATAATTCAAATATTCATAAAAAAATTAATTTTAATTTAACTGTTATAGATAATATATATAATGTTTCTAATATATTTTCATATGATATTGAACAAAAACCCTGTATTTTTAATAATACTATTAATTCAGTTGAATTTAACAATTTAAGTAATATTTCTATTAATTTAAATCAATATATTGTAGTTCCTGAAAATAATAAATATTATATATGTAATATTACACAAAATCATAATATTACTAATGATAATGATAAATATTTTTATATAAATTCTAATATTTTAACATTAATACCAGATTATAGAGATACATCATATGATATTACTATTACTACTAAAAATACTGATTATGATTATGAACACATTTTTAATATTAATATTATTGATAATACTTTTAAAAATAATCCTATTATTAATCAAAAAGAATATTATTATAAAAATATTAATAAATCTATTGATATAACTACATTATTTCAATATGAAAATAATATTACATATAATTATTATATTCAATATAATAATAAAATTAATAGTTATTTAGAAAATAATTCAAATTTATTAGACATAAAATATAATAGTAATATTGCTATTATTTATAATAGCAATTTAGAAATTTTTAATCATTTTAGAAATAATATTTTCTATTTTAATCTTTATATTGAAGATACTAATTATCATAAATATGATTATATTACATATATTATTACTGAAACTGATCCTATAATTATATCTAAAAATTTTGAAAATATTATTAAAGAAAAAGGCATAAGTAAATTCAATTTAAATGAGTATTTTTCTAATTTAACTTCTAAAATAATTGATTATAATATTATTTATAAATATGATGATAATATTAATATAAATGAAAGTAATTTAATTATTACTCATAATAAATATAAAAAATATGAAATTACAATAAATGCTACTATTGCAAAATTTAATAATAGTGATAAACAACAAACTATTATAATTGATGAAACTATTAAAATAGATAATTACTTAAATTCAGTTCCTACATTAAATAAAATTACAATAAAAAATAATAATTATAATTTAAAAGAATATTATTTATTAGATAAATATAATTATGTCTTAAGATATAGAATTAATAAATTTGAATATTATGATGTTGATAATTATATTTATTTATTAAATTATAATAATAGTAATATTACTTATAATTATGATAATCAAATATTTAATACCGCATTTATTAATGTTAAATATAAATTTATTAATTCAAATATTCAAAATATTATACATGATAATTCTAATATTATTAAATATAATAATGATTATTTTTATTTTAATAAAATAAATCATAATTTTAAATTTTTAAATAATTATACTATTGATATTAAACATATTCAAAAAAAAAATTTTGTTCAAATTAATAATGATATTATTAATTTTTCAAATTTAATTCCATATATATTTCCAAACAAATTTGAAATTATTACTAATATATTATATAATACACAACAAAGTGATATTTTACCAAGATTAATTGATAAAAATATTACTTTTAAATTTGATCAATCAAATATGAATCAAATTAAAGGTTGTAATATAATAAATGATATAATAACAGATAATCATTATAAATATAATTTATTAGATAAATATAATTATTTAGATTATGATTATAGTTTTCAATTATCAAATATTACTTGTAATATATCAAGGTTTATTGATAATAATTATTTAATAATAGATAATAATCGTGATAATCAACAAATTCAATATAAAATTAATAATGAATTAACTTTTTATTTAATTCATTCAAATTTATAATTTAATTTTATTATTATTTAATGGAAAAATTGGAACAGGTTGTTTAATTAAATTTGGAGCTTTGATTTTATTTGGAAATATAATACAAAAATAAGGTAACATTGGAAAAAGATTTTTATTTAACATTTATTTAATATATTTATTAAATGTTATATTCATTTTTTTATATAATTATTCATAAAATTTTACATCGATCATAATTATATTCATAAATTATACTTCCGTGATCATTTATAAACATTTTTGTAACTTTAACAGATTAATTATGATCATATTTTTATTGATAAATTATACTTCCGTGATCATTTATTAATTTTTTTCTTAAACTTGCAGAATAAATATGATCATAATTATATTGATAAATTATACTTTTGTGATCATTTGTTAATCTTTTTGTTAAACTTGCAGAATAATTATGATCATATTAAAGATTATATTTATCAGAAAATAAAAATAAATGATCGATGCAAAATTTTATCAATAATAAAATGAAAATATGTTTGAATAAAGTTCATAAAAAAAGTTAAAAATAAAAATTAAAAATCAAAAATAAAATTATAAATTATAAATTAAAAATAAAATTAAAATTTAAAATCAAAAATAAAATTATAAATTATAAATTAAAAATAAAATTAAAATTTAAAATCTTAATGTTTTTTTGATAAATATAACTTTTAATATGATCATATTTTTATTGATAAATTATACTTCTGTGATCATTTATAAACATTTTTGTTTTATTATTGATAAAATTTTGCATCGATCATTTATTAACATTTTTGTAAGTTTAACAGAATAAATATGATCATATTTTTATTGATAAATTATACTTTCGCGATCATTTGTAAATATTTTTGTAAGTTTAACAGATTAATTATGATCATATTTTTATTGATAAATTATACTTCCGTGATCATTTATAAACATTTTTGTAAGTTTAACAG